>JAEEGG010000832.1_pt1 | contig 89758 bp, 74 predicted proteins | sample 9134161 | NCBI WGS metagenome assembly JAEEGG01 (sample SAMN16246543, study PRJNA631951) | gut metagenome | biome: gut microbiome; feature: rumen; material: CR-attached | host: Bos | place: Iran: Karaj | collected 2018-10
CGTGACGGTCATAGATAAACTCTACATTATACCCGTTCAGATGCTTTTCCCATTCCACCTCCGTGGCACCGCCGTACATCTCACTGAAAGCTTTGTCAACCCCGGCTGGCGGTGTCTGGATGTCGCGTTCATGCGCTATTATGCATACAGCAATCACTATAGCAGCAGCTAAGGCCCTGAAAGCCCAATCCCAGAAGTTAGTTTTATCCTGTCTTTTCATATACAGCAAAAATAACCTCATCATATTAAGAAACTGTTAAGCTGATATTAAGAAAAGATTACAATACACATCATAGCATCACATAAAAAAAGAACAGGGTAGCATCCCTGCCTCCCTGAGCCCCGAAGTTCGGTGTACAATAGGGTATGTAACAATCAATCTTCTCTCCTTGTTTGCAGTACAAAAATAAATCATAATCACAAATAAATTGACTACTTTGGCCAAATAAAAACAAATGAAACAAAAGGATGAAGTGACCCCAAAAAGTTAAACAAAAAACTATTGATGTTCACTTCAGTTCCCTATGTCATTTGATTAAATTTGTAGCTCTAATAATCATAGCCCAACAGACATGAACATAACCCGTTATTTTACTGCCCTGGCTTTAATTAGCCTGTTTCTTGCTTGTGATAACAAAGAAGATGTTCCCACTCCCAAACCGGATGGACAGGAATCCATAATAGATAGCATATCCTGGAGTGATTGGCCACTAACTGACTGCTCTACAAGTACCCGACCAGTTAGGGATCTTGTAGCATATAAGCTGTTGGATGTGCCGTATCAGTGGGAGGTGGATTGGATGAGCGGAACCACCTATATCATAGCTCCAGACTTCAGCGGTGAATCATCGGAATTTACCTACAGGGAGTATCTTGACCGTAATTTCTGCAGCGGTACTCACGGAGCGTATATGAATTTGATTGAGGGTAAAACTGACGTCATAGTTGCCAGCCGTGATATTTCAAGGAATGAGTTGCAATCATCATCTGCACAGGGTGTAGAGATAGAGACAGCTCCTTTGGCCATTGATGCATTGGTCTTTATCGTCAATCCTAAGAATCCCGTCAAGAATCTGACATCAGACCAGATACGCAAGATATATACAGGCCAGATTACCAACTGGAAGGAAGTGGGAGGAGAGGACCATACAATAACTCCGTACATCCGCGATACTGATTCCGGTAGCCAGGAGAAAATGGAGACGTTGGTCATGAACGGACTTACCATGATTAACGGCACTTATATGCCCGAAATCATCGGCTCACAGATGGCATCACCATATATGCAGCTGGAATCTGATGAATATGGAATTGGCTACACTCCGTATTTCTACTGCACCGCTATGGTAAGGGATTTGATGAAAGTGAACATTCTTTCCATAGACGGAGTAGCCCCAACCAAAGAGTCTTTAAGAGAAAACAGATATCCTTTCACATCGCATATCTATGCGGCAGTACGCAAGGCGCAAGATTACAACAGCACACCATACAAGCTGTATCGTTTTCTGTTTACAGAAAGAGGTGCCGATATGATTGATGAAAGCGGATATATCGCTATAAGATGATGTTTATAAGTGACACAGAAGCATCAGTTCCCTGTGTCCTCTTCCTCACCAACCCACCACCCAGACAAATGCCTTGGCCGTCCGTAAAGCAGGCTCCCTAAAGTGCCCGCCCTCGTTCCATTCCAGTAAACTCCTCACACCAGGACACATCTTCAACATATCATAAAGGGCAGTGATGTTGTCGGCCACAGTGGCCATAACCGGGTGCTTAGTCTTGGCCTCAGCATCCCCAAGGCTCAGATATACTCTGCGTGCGTTAGGCTTCCTGTGCCCAGCATAATCCATCCACCTCGGATACCACACCGATGGCGATGCAGCCGCCACGCCACTGAACATCGGGCTCTCATAAGCGCACCAGAGCGTAAACAACCCAGCCAGCGAATACCCGCCAATGACAACGTCAGCCCCCTTCAAAGACTCAAATCGCTTTTTCATCTCCGGAATAACGCCATCCTCAATAACCCTGAGCGTCTCTGCCGCCCCGTTGCCGAACGGAACCTTCCCATACACCGGCGGAGCCACCCAAGGGGCTAAATCCTGGTTCCAGTCCTTTACAATCAGGGCCACATATGCAAACCTCCGCTTGCATCCCGCCTTAATGGCCGATAATTCCTCATCCAGTGCCGTCACCTCCCGCTCATCCAGCGGCTCCACCAGCAGCACCTCCGGCTCCTCATCGGCATAATACAGACAATGCCGTCCATTAGTCTCAAACTCTTGAAGTGTCATACAGGTGCAAAAATAATAAGAAGGCCCGATTTCACAACCAGTGCCTTCTCCTCCTTGTTTGCGTTGTCAAAGATAGAACATAACTTGCATATAACCAAACCGCTGACAACAAAAGATAAATGCCTATATTTGCTGCTGCAGGTGTCAATACAAGCACCAAGCTTACACTCCAGGATATATGCAAGAAGCTCTCAATTTCCTTAAACAGAACAAAGACGTAGCCTTCGCTACAGTCAGTACCGATGCACGTCCCATGGTACGTGTCTTTCAGATCATGAAGGTCGATGGTACCACGCTATACTTTGCCACCTCCAGCCGTAAGAACGTCTATCAGGAACTGCAGGCCAACCCTGCAATCGAGCTGCTGGCCTACAAAGGCAACATCTCCGTCCGTGTAGGAGGCGAAGCCCGTTTCGATGTGGCCGATGATGACCAGAAAGAAATATACGATACCAACCCGGTGCTGCAGCGCCTTTATGCCGATTATCGTGAGCTTACATACTTCCGAATGGAAATAGAGCGTCTGGACTATTATGATCTAAGTCCGATGCCTCCGATATTGCGTCACTATGACAAGGCCGATGGCCGATATGTTGATCTGAACCCATTCCGTAAGTAATGGGCCGATAAGTCCGATGCCCATATCGCGGGCTGTTCTCTGCGTATCATCAGACAGTCTGCAAATGGCAGCAGAGAAATACTTACGGCCCCGCCCTATAGAGGTAGCAGCCAGTGGCCCTGAACCATCGGCCTCCGCATCCCTCCATCCGGTACGCATAATCTTTCTCGCTACTATTGCAAATACCAGGGACAATCCCTTAATTTGCAGAAAACAATCCTTTTCTAACCGTTATGAACAACAAAACCTACCAACTCTTTATAAGCATAACTATCACAGTCATGCTAATATGTCTTGCAATAAAAGGATACTGTGTTTTCGGTTCCGGGAGTAGTAAGTTAGAAAGCATATGTTGGACAATCTATGGCGTCGCCTCTATAATCCTCATTATACTTACCTTATTCAGGAAAAGATTGCTTAAGCAAGACTCAGAGCAAAAGGACAAGTAGCCCACAATCCCCCTCGCGGGCGCATCATCAGGACAGAGACATTCTGCAGGTTTTCCCCGGCTGTCTCGTTGCGGGTCTGTGCCCACGGCTCCACTGCGTTCCTTTCGGAGCACCGTCACCCCAAAGAGCCAGCCCCACCTGCAGTCTGCGTATCAGGAACCTCCTGCTTCCTGCCGGCCGAACAACACAGCCGCAATCGGCCGTCACTCGGATGAACTCCCTTTGATGTACGGAGGTGGTACCTTTGAGATAAAGAGTTGTAGCTTCTGGTACCCAGGTGGTATCCACCTGCAGTATAGGTCATACAAATGACATACAGAGCCTCTATAGAGGCTCTACGAACGTGCTACGGACGCTTACAGAGGCTGCATCAACCCTCTACAAACCAGCGGCGGACGCTTTCGCGCCCGCCACAGACCTGAATCGTATCAAAAACGTACGCTTTCAGATGAATTACGTAATCATTTATTCCCAGCTTTGGATTTTCAGAATGTTGCCATCCTTGAAAATTTTATATTTGGTGTGCCAGGCAAGTCTTTCAGGGGTGAAAACAAAACCGTCATCATCATTATATAATCCCCTTGCATCCTTGACAAACTCAATTGAGAAATCCTTTGAGTGAAAATCTGTGGGCGATATTGCATAGGCAGGGCCCTCATAAACCATTGTGGCCACGTTCTTGTTTACCACTATGATGAGCATATCTCCGGGATCCTGAGGGCAACAAGAGTAAAACCATTTGCTAAAGAACAATGCGTAGCTGTCATCATCCAGATCAACCTTTTCAAAATACGTGTCATATTGAGGGGTTGTGCTCATATCGCACATCAGAAGCCACATCTTGCCGAACATCTCATCATATTGTCTGTAGATTGTTGTGCCGTTTGCATCAACTATAGAGACTTGTTCAAAGCTGTCATCCTTTACATTTGACTGCAGGCCTTCAATTCTGACAGTGCATTTGTATTTATTGTTGGCAGAGCTTACAGGGAATGCACGATAATCTGTAACCTTTAGTCCCAGAGAATCAATCCAGCGTTCAACATCGGGGTCATGCGTGGTTGCGTATTCAGCCTTGGCAACTACTTTGCCGCCTATACGTTCAAACAGATTGGCCTCGTCATTTTTTTGTTCAGAGCATGATTGAATACCTACCGATGCCAACAGTAACAATAAATACAGCTTTGCTTTCATAATTGTCGTTTTTACAAACATACACAAATAATCTCAATTCAGTTAGGTATCTTTGTAGAAACTCTAACACCATAAACACTATGCCCAAATTCACACCTAACGCCATCATCAAGGACTGCTGGTCCAGCATCGGCAACATAACCTTCTACCACCGTAACGGCCAATGCTACTGGAAACGCAAGGCCCGTCCGGTCTTTCGTGGCACTCCAGCCCAGCTTGACCAGCAGCAGGTTCACCTTCGTGCCATCAGTGCCTGGCAGCACCTGGATCACTCAGTCCAGCTGCAGTGGAATCACTATGCCAAGTCAGTACCATCACACCGGCCGCCGTATGATGAAAAACACCACATCAGCGGTTTCAATCTCTTCGTAAGTGCCTATCACGGCTTCTCCCAGCTGGGCAATGAACACGTTCCGGTACCACAGCCTTTTCCGGAATTCCCATCAGCAGCACTTCAGGTTCTGGAGATAATACCAGGTATAGAAACGGCAACCATCCGCTGCCGCCTAACGCTGGCAGACACCGTTCATCCTGAACGCTGGCATCTGTCTGCCCGTATTCAACTTACCGCTCCGGGCGTGGGCTGTGATCCAGGCAAGATGCGCAGCTGCATGGGCATTAGAACAAATGGAAATGGATTTGTGTTCAGAGTGCCCAATCCGGGCATAGACAACGGTCAGGCCCACATTCGCTACCGCCTGATAGATGAAATAACCGGGTATCGGAATAATTGGAAAAGGCTACCCTTAACTTCAACTCTGCCACAATAATATAATAAATTTGTGGCAAAACAAGGTCTTCAAATCAAAAATCCTTTACCCAACAACAGAAATCCTGCGCTGCCGCCCAGTCATCTGGCTGTGATACCTTGTAATATATATATCCCCAACAGAGCTGCTTGCATCAAACACAATCTCTCCTCTGTTAAAAGTCACCGCCACAACAGCGGCCGCTCCTTCTTTGTCCAGGAATGGAACCGTAATGTTCTCTCTGCCTATCTTCACCCTGTAGCAGTCCTGCGGTCCCTTATTATCATCAGAGTGGGTGACAGTCATTTTCACACGGATACTTTCTCCCTTCTTTATCTCAATAACAGTGCTGTCACCCTTCTGTAGTGTTTGCTCCAGCCTCTCAAAACCAGGTATCAGTACAGACAGCACATTACCCTTACCGTTATGGCAGGCCGATATTACTCCGCAAGCACTATCATCAATGCCATACTCCCTGCTTACCACAAGCTTCGCATCGTCCGTCTTTGTCCTTTTCTCTGTCATATCAAGTAAGATTGAATCAACACACAAAGATGTCGTTTTTTACTTAAAATGCAACGATATTGCAGCACCCATTCCTTGATAATTGTAAATCTGATAACTACTTTTGCCAATATAAGAGCGTAATTAAAAGAAAAAACGCTCTCAAATGCAAATGCTGCAATTTGCAGCGCATTTTCTTGCATTAAAAAGGAGAAAGTATTATTTCTTTGCAGCAGTAAACTAAAAAAAGGACAATATGGAATTCTATCTTATGGACATGGCCGGAATAGCATTCTTCTCGCTTATGTTCTATCTCTATCTTGTCATCGCCAAGCAGAAGGATTACACTCTGCGGTTCATTTCCATGTATCTGTTCGTGTTCTTTGCAGTATCCGTCATTGTGCAGATACCATTAAAAGACACATCGTTTGTGCAGGAGCTGTCCAAGTTCTGTTTCCCGTTGCTGTTTGTGGTGCTATATCCGTTGCTGGCCAGACACAAGCTTGGCCGCAAGGAGATAAACCTGCTCATCTTTGTGTCAGCCATCGGTATCGTCCCATTCCTGATGAGTCTGGTAACCGTACTGGCGTTCTGCTTTTTCGGTCAAAACATGTAATACATCATGATGGCTTATATAATCAGCTCCATATTCGTGTTGACAATTTGGCTGACCGGCATCTACATACTCCGGAACGCCTCTCTACGGTATGCTGCGTTACAGGCCGATGTAGAACAGGACTCCGCTGTAGATTACCTTAACAGCTCCTTGCTGAAAATATCAGAGGCATTCATATCCTGCCGTAAAGACTTTGAGCAAACATCAGGATACAAGCTTCTCCAGGAGTGCCGTGATAAAGAGCTTGTGCTGACCAATGAACAGGCTGAGCAAATCAAGAAGAGCCTCTACATCAGTTTCGGCACATTCAGACCTTACATCTGCACTTTCAACGGTCAGCTTAGCGAGACAGAATTGTTCTGCTTCATTATGGCGCTGCTTAAGATTGACAACAACCTATGCGGCCAGATCCTGAATATGACAGACTCTTCAGTCCGTTCATGCAAGACCAGGCTGAAAGGCAAACTTGAAAGTGAATCCCTGCGTTTCCTATATAGTGAGACCACACAAAAATGAAACTGTACATTTAGCAATGAAAAAAAGAAGAATCAGAATCTGGCTTTCCCGCAGTTGGTATCGCGTAGTTTATAGCGTATCATTCCTGGTACTGTCACTGTTTTGCTCCTGCTCATCATCAAGAACCGCAGCAAAGGAAAAGACCGGAGGCAGTAAGGGGGTAGAGGAATCAAAAGACAAGGAACCGGCAGACTCCACAAAAGCCGGTGTGTCAGTAATCAATATGGAGGATTTCCAGGGTCTGGGTATAGAAACACCAGATATCCGTCTTATGTACGGAGTCCAGCCACCAATCTTAAAGGAATGATAAAAAACAAATATGATTATGAAAGGTATTATTAGAAGGAACTATCTGAACAGACTGATTATTCTGTCTGCTGGTGTAATGGCATTGTTCTGCCTCACGCAGTGTGGATCAAGCAAGAAGGTGCAGAACAAGATGGAGGCCAGTTCTGTAAACGGCTATCCTGAGTTTGAGGACGGAATGACCTGGATCTTTGAGGACGGACAGGCCAAAGTAAAGACATTTGACGGTGTGGAGGCCAGTATGAAAGCGTCCGATGTTCCCGGCTATCTCAAAAAATACAAGAACTTCCGTACCACCCGTATGTCTGTCCGCTACATGTATCCCATTACTCTAGATGATGTACTCCCGTTTGCCGAGCAGCTTGATGCCGTAGGCATAAAGACAGAGATTGCCACAAATGATGAGATGCTCAAGACCATGACCATGCCAGAGTATCGTCGGGCCTATATCTATGATGAAGGTAATGGTCAGTACCGCTTTGAGCTCAACTGTAATTCACAGGAGGATAACTATATGGCTACAATGCTTAAAGACTATAAGCTCAAGTATCAGAACTTGTCAGCTACCGGTAACCTGGCCCTCATGAAAAGATGGATAACAGTCTTTGACGGACACGGCATAGCCATATTCCCCAACACAATGCCGGTAGCCGATGTCCAGCAGATGGCTGAGGCCGCCTGGAAGCGCGGCATCAACCAGATAGCTGTGGTAGTTGACCAGGATATAGTCACAATACCTGAGAATAGCCGTCTCACCACCCAGTATCAGGGAATGGACGCCAAGTCTATGGCGCAAAAAATGATAGCATCCATATCCACTGATTATTTTGACAAAGGCCTCCATATTAAGAACCCCAAGTCTTTCTATAACAGCAACTCCAGCTTCTTTAACGTAACTGATGTCATACGTACCCCCGATGAACTCATCCTGGTTTACCGCGCACATCAGGGCCCTGACCTGTGGCTTACAAGAATCTACAATGACAAGTTGGTAGCCAATGGCAATGAATATCCCTACACACGTGCCGAGGGCCTTGAAGGCTTTGAAGTGGCCTATTACTGGAGTCCGGTTAATGGCTATTACACCATGACAGAGCATTTCCCTGCAATCCCCGATGATGTAAAGACTGTCGACATCTATGACATTGATGATAACCAGCTGGTAATAAAAGGGCTTCAGGTATCACAAGATATAACAGATATGAGTGATATCAGAACCGTATATATTGTAGCGGCCGATGTGCTTAAGACCGTCCACCTCCATGAGGATATGCCTGATATCATAAGCGTGAAAAGGGCTGATTTTACTGATAAGGAGACCACCATTTACGTAGAGATGGCCATCATGGAACCTCACTCATTCCTAGGTCATGTAGGCAGTGATTTCACCCTCACGCTGGGAAACGGTCAGGTTCTCAAACCAATCCGCGTTGAAGGCGTACCGGTCGATGAGGACTTTGACCGCCACGGTGATCACGTAACTACCTATTTCCAGTTGATATTCCCCGCCATCAGTGAACAGGATTGGGAGTCTCAGGGAGAGCGTATCCTTAAAGGCACCATCTGCCACGAGCCGCTCACCTTCAATCTCCAATCATTCAATTTTGGTGGCACTATTGAGGATATATTAGAGCAATTAAAAAACCAGGCAGAACAGGAATAATCCCCCAAATATCAAGTTATGAGATTCCGCACCGTCAAGATTTGGCTATCCAAAGGCTGGTACTACGCAGTGTACAGCGTGTCCCTGCTGCTTGTGACCATTATTACTTCCTGTTCATCAAGCAGGTCGTCCGCCAGAAACAGTGCATCAAAAGAAGCGACAGCCGCTGATAATAAGACAAATGCATCACCGGCAGACAGCACCGTAATTGCTTTTGACTACCGTGATCCCAACAGCATTCTTGACCTCTCCTCCCGTATGCGCCTGATGTACGGAGTCCAGCCACCGGAAATATCAAAAGACTCAATACCATTGATTTTATTGGACGGAAACATTGTTGAGGTTGATAAGGATAAACTTAAGAAGTTTGATTTTGAAAAAGATATAAAATCCAGAAAGAAAGTAGCTGCTCTCTTGGGATTAAAGCCTGAAGAAATAAAAGGTTACAGAAAATGGGATTGGAGTCCATCAGTTGCCCTATTTGGTACAAAGGGACGCAATGGAATATTTGAGGTAATGAGCACAGAAATCTACGAATATGATTTGAAAGGTGGTCAGACCGGAGCAGATATGATAAACAGTTTCCAGCTCTACAAATAAAAGTTTCTAAGGAGATGACGCATTTTGATAGTTTCTCCGTCTATATATAAAAAACGAAATGAAAAAGATAGCTGTACTATTATTCCTTGCAGTATTGCCAATACTGGCAATGTCACAAGACAGACTAAAAACGAGCAATTATTTGCACGGCAAGGCCACTACTGATTATGAATTTGCTGTTGAGAGATTGCTTGATGCTAAACCAACGGCATTGTGGGGCTATCTTGTAAAACCATCATTTTCTCCTGAATACGCATTGTTCTGTTATAAGGGCCAGACGGGTTCTGAATTGGTACTCACTAAAGCCAAAGAAAATATTTGGTATGCTAAAGAAAGGAGAAATCAAGTCAAGATAGACTCTATCGGACTAAGGATTAATAATTCACTGGCTGATTCCATTGCGGCGTTTTTCAAATATGCGGTAGCTACATCTGTAGTATATCCAGGATATGGACCGTTCACTATTGATACTGATTATTATGGTAATAAAACAGTTTATGACGATATAGGCCTGGACGGAACCACATATATGTTTTTTAATGAAGGATATGCAGCAGAATGTTGGTCGCCGCATGATGGACTATGCGTTGAACTGGTGAAAATTGGCAATGAATTGTTCAAGGCAGTAGAACAAAAAGATATAAATGGAACAAAAGGGGTCAGACCCCAATTGTATCAGTGCGCGTAATCTTCCTCGCTATTCTTGCAAATACCAGGGATAATCCTTTAATTTGCAGAAACCAATCCTTTTCTAACCGCTATGAATTCAGATTCTAAAAGAGAAATCTATATGATCAGCATCATCATGCTGGTTGTGGCTGTAGGCATTTTCCTTTTAGCTCTAGCCTCCCATAGAGCAAACCTTGTCGCTGTACCATGCGGAATCATGGCCGCGGCAAGCATCATCTGGATGATAGTTTTCAGCCCCAGCAACAGACTGGATTCATTGAAACCATCAACCAAAAAGACAATCTACAGAATCAGTTTCTTCTGTATGATTGCATCTCTAGTAGTTCTTATTGCTGCCATACGTTACTCATACATGGCAGATACGGATATTGTAGCAAAAATCTTCAGCGCCTTAACTATTATCAGTGCTGTCGTTCTCGGTTTCTTCCGCCGCTATAAAAGCCAGTGGCAAGAAAAAAAGGATCCTCAATCCAAACAAGAATAGTCCAGGCAACTGCGCTGAACGGTGTAAGGCCGAACTTTTGTATCGGCCACAGCCACATGAGCGGGATGCTTGGCGTACGCCTTCAGAGCCTCATAGCTCTCCAGCGTGCTGTCCAGCATGACTTCGGCGTTTGATGAATCCAGACGTCCGTCAATCTGCACCTTTACATCAATCAGTCCGGGAACCTTTCCAACCAGCCCCTCCAAACCCTCTTTGATACCAGCCTTAACGGCCTTCTTCTCTACTTCCGATAACTCCGGATTCAATGTCCACAGAATAATATGCTTTACCATACTTGATTTGCTTTTTACAAAAGTACTCATTTCAAATAATCCCGCAAGTTGATGAATCCGGCCTCACTCTCAATATTCAGCGCCGGAACAAACTCCACCATTTTTGCTGAGCCGCTCGCCTTGTCAACGTAGAAATATGTGAACGCGCCCGTATAACTGCGGAAAACCACCTTGTACTCAGTCTCCGTGCTGTCGGCCATAGCCACATACATGATGGAGGGATTATCCTGTGCCGCACTCCAGTCAAACTCACTATGGCAATAATTGCTAACCCCCTCAACCGCCATCCTGGCCGATATACCATCAGCCTTATTCTTACGGCATCCGCCCAACAGCAGCATTATTATGGCCGATACAAAAACGATGCGTCTCATTGATATGCTCATTTGGCGAACTCTATTAATCAGTTTTATACAAATATACTGTTTTTTAAATTGAAATCACACCGTTTTCATGAGCAATGACTATTTTTGCATAATCCTGATTTTATAATTTTATGTATTGATTATTATGAGAATTATAAGTAAAACCGTTATTGCTGTTCTTCTGATGTCTGTATCCCTACAGACACATGCACAGTTTGTAACTGAGTACAAGACCCCTGACGGACAATCATATCTGCTTGACACAGACAGAAACATCGCTCTGTTCACCGGAACTGACAATGCGGGCGCATCACTGGTCATACCTGCCCACATCATAAATGATGGTATTGACTATACAGTAGTAGCAACCGATATTATGACTGGCGGAATTTCAGATTCATACTGCAATGTCATAAGCCTCAGTATACCAAGCACCATGCAGAGTATTGAAACTGGAACCGCCAGTATGTTCCCCAACCTTAAGGAGCTGCATATTGAAGCAGTAGTCCCTCCTGTCATCGGTTATGGGAATAATGATGATCGCGTACTATATGTTCCAGACGATACTGTACCATTCTGTAAACTGTATGTGCCTTCAATAAGTCTTAATCTGTATAAAGCTGATTCTTGTTGGCAGACATTTGTTGAAACGGTTCCGGTAAATGCTGTTCCCGCTGAACTGTATATTGCTGATTCAATTGAAATCAGCCAAAACTCCACAATAAATGTTGAAAAGACTGTAATAGGAGCAAACATAAGGAATGACCTGTACGGTCACCTCACCCTCACCGGGGGTGAATTCCATACCGGCAGCCTGAGCCTGTTCTACAATCGTGCCTATGATTATTATAATGCAGCCGATGAAAACAAGCGCATAGCCGATGCATCACTCCTGGTTAATAATAATGCAAGCGCTGATAATGCCGTCATTGAAATAAGCCTGGTTCCTGAGTGCTGGGCATTCATTTCATTACCTTATGACATCAAGGTATCAGATATAGAGTTCCCTGACAGCACAGCTATAGTGATACGTCGCTATGACGGTAGCGCAAGAGCCAAATCAGATTATTCAGGCACATGGAAAGAACTGACAGCCGACAGCACTCTGCACGCTGGATCAGGTTATATAATCCAGGTACGTAACTTTTCGCTCTATGAATACACAGACTATACCAGTCCTATCAGTATAAAATTCCCGGTAAACGGTGCACAGGCTGCAAGCAGATTGTTCACTGATGGAAATGTGACAATAACACTTCATGATTTTCCGTCAGAGTTCAAGCAGAACAGAGCCTGGAATCTGGTAGGTAATCCCTATCCCTGCTGTTTTGACCTGAGAAGAACAGACTATTCCGGTACATATTACGTGTGGGATTCGTATTCAGAAAGCTTCAAGGAACTCTCTACCTACTATGATGATTACATACTGCTGCCAGGTGAGTCATTCTTCATACAGGCCCCAAAAGACAAGCAGTCAATAACATTCTATGCTGATGGACGTAAACACAGCAGAATAAGCCCTACAGCACATGCCGGCCAGCAATCAGCAGTAAGCAGAAGGTCCGCGCCCAAGTCGGTGATTATACGCTCAGGCATTGACACGGACTGGAATCCTGTCAACCCGGGCGATCCTGGATGCAACTTATGGAATGCCGATCTTGGAAGAGTAATGATTGACTACTATCAGAACGGTTATCTGGCCGATGCCATTGACAACGCCATAGGTCTTACTACAGGGAAATCATTCCTTGATGAGACAGTTCAGGAGGTACGCGGCCGTGTTAAAGAGATTGTTGTAGCCGGGCCTTTCATTGCCGAAGACATTTCAGCCTTTATCAATTATCCCAACTGCAAGGTTTTGGATCTAAGTCGCACAACAGGTCTTGTAAAAATACCCTCAGGAGCTTTTGAAGAGAGCACCTTAGGCACCATCATCCTGCCTTCGTCTGTTGACACCATTTGTTCCAGCTCATTCAGGTCATATACTGGTCTTGAAACCATACATCTGTACAGTCAAATGCCTCCATTTATTGAGGATGATGCTTTTGACAGTATTCCCAAGGGCTGTACTGTTTATGTATCGGCTAACACCTACCCACTTTATCTGGCCAATGAGTTCTGGAGCCAGATGAACATAAAGCCGTTCACTGAACAGACCGGAAGCCTGAATGTCAGTTTGCCACAAGATTGGACTGACGGGCGCTATCAGGGCATGAGAATACAGGTAACCAGCAATGAGTATGGACACACTACCGGTTTCCTTGTCACAGACAAACAGACATATCTGTTCAGCAACCTTATCAAGGATGGCTCATACAAGGTGGAACTTAAGAGAAATGACGGCATTACACTCAGTCGTTTGGATGATGTTACAGTGACCGGTAATGATGTCAAAGTTCTCATGCCTGATGTGATAAAGATGCATTCACTCACCGCAAAGGTAATTACTCCCCAAGGAGCTGATATAACCGGTTCATGCCTTATAAACTGGTATACCGATGACGGTATCTTTATCAGCAAAGGTTACAGACTGCAGGATATTACAGAGGGCAGCTCTCTTGATTACACAATTATCCTGCCTGAGAAATATGCATTGGAATATATGCTTTCTGATACCCTGTTCCATATTACAACTGGCACTGCAGATATGCTGATTGAACATATTCTTGCTGATATACCAAAGGTAATATTAAACGGTACGGTTACCGATGCTGTAACCGGACAGCCGGTCAAAGGAGCGCAGGTGATAGCCGTTTCCACCATAACCGGACGCTATTCAAAGTCATTTACGGCACAGTGCTCAACTGACGGTACATTCAGTATGTCGGTACTATCTGCCACCACCATGGTTCATGTCATGGCCGAAGGTTATTTTGACCGTATGGTGACACTTGATTCCATAAATAACGCACAGATAGCTTTGACTGTCAATCCTCTGTCAGGACAGAAAGTAACAGTTCAAACAACCTATCGTACTGCCGGTAATGATGATAATCCGTCAGTTACAACTCATGGATACAATGACATGAGTGACTTGCGTTACCGCTTCTACAGTGAGGAGAAAGAAAAGTATCTCACTGGATACATCATACAATACCCCGATATATGGTTTGTGACTGACACCATATCGCCTACTGATGAGATACAAGCCATAATAAGCAGCAGAAAAGGAGTGTTTGACCAGACTGAATCATATTTCAGAGTCAAGGGTGACGGACAGGACACATTGTTTGTGGATATCCGTGAACGTGGCCAGTTGATTGCCACCTATGATAAGTCTGACAACAAATATTTCAATCTGCAGCTGTTCAACTCTGACGGCATAAAGATAAACAGCGGTCAGACAACAGGTAAGGAGATATGGTTCAACAATCTTGAAGAAGGTTTCTATACCGCCGTAGCTTCTTCAGGCAAGAACGGAAACATCAGTGTAGCCCGTCTGGAACAACTGGAATCAATAGGTCTTGAGCAGGATGTTGATTATACCTCCATGCCGGTAAATATAACTTCAGGTTATATTGAAACCATTGAGTTCAGCAATCTGCCTGAGCTTAATCTGAGCGGAAGAAAGTATCTGCTCAGCAATTCATTTGAATCAGATAAGGTAAAGGTCTATAACGGTGACTTCACTTCACTCACCTGCAGCTTTGACCTACGTCCTGATCTGGCCGGCAAACTGAGAGATACATATGCAGTGATTGACCTGCCTCGAGGCTGCAGCTACATTGCCGGAAGCGCACTCCTCAACGGTACACAGAATGATGCAAGCATTGTAGCTCAAGGTCAGGCATACAGCATTTACATTCCGATAGATGATGGCAGTCTGTCAAATGAAATCAGACTTTCAGTAATACCCACCCTATCCGGAACAGCTGAATTCTCGGCATCGGTCAATTTCTATGAAGACAATACCAGGCGAACCGTTCTTATTGGCGATGCTAGCGTCAATGTGGTAGGCATAACCGTAAATGCACAGTCCATGACTATCAGGGATACCATTGCCATAAGCGGAACTGCACCAGCAAACGCATCTGTGCTGATTTTTGACGGTGATGTACTTATCGCTAGCACCACAGCAACACTTGCCAACAGCTGGTTCATAAGAGCCGGTCTGAATAAACCTGAGGTAATGTCATATCACAGGATTCATGCAAAAATCCAGTCAGAGAATGGTTGGGTGGACACTGACACCACTAACTGCCTGTACAATCCTTACGGAGTTTACAATGCAGGCATACTGATGGAACTTTATAGCCCCAACGTAAAGATTGATGTATGTGAGGTTTATGAGGCCCGCCAGAGAGGAGACAAGAGGATACCCAGAACATATACATATAATCAGTCATTGGGAATAGAACCTGAGATATATCACATAATGGCTTCTTCCGGAACACAAAGAAGAGCTAGTCTGGTAGCAAATTATAATTATGATCAGATAATTCCGGGTTTTGCAGGTGCAGGAGTTTACTTTGATATGGAGAGAGGTGAAGCTGAACCATATTACAACCTTGGTCCTGACGCCACTTATGTTTATAAGTTCCAGGCCTACTTCCCTGAATGTGACAGTGCTGATGTATCAGATGTAAAATTCACTATTTTGTTTGAAGACAGCACTAAAGCCACTCTGCCTGCACAGTTTGTAGAACTGGGCCACTGGGAAGGAAGCTGCGCATACAGTTCTCAAGGTGCCCTGCCCATAAACGTGACACAGGTAATGTACACGCCTCACAAGACTCTGCCGTTTGATTCAGTATCTTACATGCAGACTATGAGTGATTATTATGCTATGGAGACTGATTACAATTATAAGAGGCAACGGTTTGAAACACTCAAACAGATTGCTTATGAAATTGAATCAAAGGATAACATCACTCCGCAGGAGCAGGCAATACTGCAGGAATGCTATAGAGAGGGAATGAGTCTGATAGATACAACTACTCATAAATACCAGTTCTCAGAAGAGCAGATACAATACCTTAATTCCATAAAGGATTTGGGATATGAAGAATGCATAAGAGCATTCAGGAACATGCCTGGAGTGGAGATATCTGATGACCTGATAAACTTTGTCCTTGGCAAGGAGACTTCAGTCCCCATGTATGGAACAATAGAGCCAAGGGAGCTGTACCCCGGTTTCTATACGCCCAAGGTAACATACAATTTCAATTATACCGCAAATCTGATTGACCTGTTCAAACCTGACAGTGGCTGGAATCTGGAGTTCAGCGAGAACAACACCGTAATGACTCTCTATGACTCTAAAGGCAACTACGTGAAGTTTGAAGACATGCATATGCCCGCTTCAAACCGTCAGCTGGTAAGACCAAGGGGTGACGGATACCAGCTCAGGGATTACAGTCCCACCCATGAGGAAGCAAGTTCAATGGCAGATAATATAGGCGCTGTGAATACAGGAGTCGGAATAGGAGCACAAGTTTTGGGCGGAGGAGTTGATTTGCTGTTAGGCGGAGAAATGAAATCAGTTTATGAGTCTATGGGGCTGGGCAGTGTCAGTAATGCAGCCAGCCATATAGGCAACGTGTCTGGTGGCATAGGTGCAATTATGGACGGTAAGGCTGCATGGGATGCAATCGGTCGTGACAACTATGGCGCATGGCTTGAATTGGGACGTCAGAACCAGGATGTAATGGGAGTTGATTTCCTCATGCAGACAGAAAAGATAGCCGAAGGAATGGCCAACTGGAACGGTGCAGTGTTCCTGGGGCACATGGTCCTGGCTGGTATAGGTCTCACATCAATGGTTGCATTGGCTGCTTGCCCGCCGTTAGGGTTCGCTTTGGGATTATTATGCACTATAGGCGGTTATCTGCTTGACAAGCAAGACCAGAAATTCCAGGCACAAAACGCCGATCTGCTGGCCAGATGGCAGAACGTGATTGACAAAAAGAGAACCAACAACTCCAAGCCCAACCGTGATCCGTCAGGATTTGTATGTGAAGCTGTTGAAAGCAACCGCCTTCCCGGAGTAACCGCTACAGTATATCATAAGTACATGGCTCAGGATGTGTACGGTGAATGGCATGAGATTGTAGAACCATGGGATGCTGAACTGTATGAGCAAACCAACCCACAGCAAACTGATAATGAGGGCTACTATGGTTGGGATGTGCCTGAGGGTCTCTGGCAAGTAAGGTTTGAGAAAGAAGGCTATGTATCAGACACCACAGAATGGCTTATCGTTCCGCCACCACAGCTTGATGTCAACATTGCACTTACAAGTTATGCCAACCCTTATGTGACAGAGGTCAAGGCTTATGAGAGAGGCATAAACATATCATTCAGCAAGTATATGCGTACTGCAACACTCACGCCTGATAACATAAAGGTAATAAGCAACGGAGCAACCATAACCGGAACAATTGAATTGCTTGATGCCGAGTATGGATTCAACGCCGATGAGGAGTTTGCATCAAGGATACGTTTTGTTCCTACTGATGACCTTTCATTCCCTGCAGGAGCAGAGATAACGCTTATTCTGGCTGACCGCCTGGAGAGTTATGCCGGAGTTGCATTGGAGAGTGGTTTTGTACAGAATTTCACTGTGGATCGTGAGATTGAATATCTGTATGTTACTGATGCTATTGAACTCCGCGCAGGCCAGACAGAGACCATTACCATTGAGGCCGGTCCGGCCATCGCATCCACAGGTCAGACCGTAGTCTTCAATAACTCCGCTCCAAAAGTGATCTCAATCAGTGCAGATTCTTTGACGTTTGATACACTGGGAACAGCCGCATTGACTGTCAAGGGAACCGCATTAGGACAGGCCACCATCAATGTAAGTGTTCCTGGATTTGATCTGATAAGCACCGTTACGGTCGATGTACTGCCTGACAGCCTGTTCCCTGCCCCGCCATACGCATCAATAGAGAGTGGACAAAACGTAGTTAAAGGCACAGCGGTAAGCTTGCTTTCAGACAGCACAGAATCTATAATATGGTTTACTCTTGACGGTACCAATCCTCTCCTTAAGGACAATCCCAACACCTTATATTATGAGGAGCCTATCGTGATTGATACCACTACAACTATCATAGCGGTAGTGCAAATAGGCAATCGCTTCAGCTATCCTGCCACATTCACATATATCGTTGATGAAGGTTCATCTGTAAGTAGAGTTAAAGCCGATGCTACACCTGACAAACTATATGACTTGAAGGGCCGCAAGATTGATGAAGCACCTGATCAAAGACCTTACATAAAAGGTAATAAGGTTGAACTTATAATGAAAAAAGTTGATAATTAAACGACTTAATGTTAATAGCAAAAATCAGCGATAATTGTTATTTATCGCTGATTTTCTTTTTGTCAGCACAATATTGGCTTACAATATGGGCTCTCTTACCTTACATAGTGATGCTGTTTTCTGTAAATGTATTAAAAAATGATACAAAAGGGGTCTGACCCCAATTGTACCGTTTTGAGTCAGAGCGTCTCCTCAAAGAACTGCTTCATCTTCTCGGCGTAGGGAACTCCATAGCGGGCAAAGGTGTTCTTGGTGCCCTGATCGGGTTTCCAGTCAAAGAAGGCGTGGCTGGCTCCGTCCACTATATGGAGTTCGGCTCTCTGGCCTGCGGCTTTAAGACTCTCCACGTATTTCTCCATGGGGGCGCGCTGTACGGTGCGGTCCTGGGTGCCCAGCACAAAGAACTGCGGTGCCTTGCGCTTGGCGGCCTGCGGTATGTTGGCATCGGGAGTTATGGCGTTCTGGCCGGCGGGATCCAGATCGGCCACGAATCTCTGCAGGCTCTGCAGGTCAAACACTCCGTAGCTGGGTGCAGCGGCCTTGATAGACTTGGTAAGCTGCTTGCGGGCTTTATTTATGCTCATTCCCTTAGGCATATAGGTGGGCTTGAACTCAAACACGCCCTCCTTCCGGCCGAATCCGCCGTCACCAATCAGGTCAACCAGGTCAATCATGCAGGCCGACAGATGACCGCCGGCGCTGTCACCGGTTACGCCTATCCTTTTGGGATTGATTCCGTATTCCTTTGCATGTTGGCGTATATGCAGTATGGCTCCGTAGCAGTCCTCTATGAGCTGGTTCATGGTGTTGGCTGTGGCATCGCCGTCACGTGTACCAATCCATCGGTAGTCTATGCTGGCCACCACGAATTTGCCGTCTTTGATCAGTTCACGGGCCAGGCCGCGCATGATATTCTCATCGTTCGATGACCAGCCGCCACCATGTATTATCACTATGCAGGGCAGGTTCCTGGCTCCATCGGGGATGAATACGTCATACTTGAGCGGTTTAACGCCAGGTTTGGCATATTCTACATCCTCTATGGTACGATAGCCCTCAAAACGGGATGATTCTATGATTGATGCGCCTATGCTCATGTCGTTGTCCACCTTTACCTGGAACTCCTGTTTCATGGACTCCTTGTAAGTGGGGTAGAACATATCCCTGTCGGTTGACAGCCAGTAGCCGCTGTCAAATGACCATCCTGAATCGGTCACCTGAACCTTTACGTTCAGCACGGTTCCGGTGCTCACGCGACCATCGGCCGGAACAGCAGGCGTTACCGTTACGCTGCCGTGTGCAGGTTGGTCAATACGAACCCTGTAACTCTCTTGTGCGGATGATGCGACACATACGGCCATTGCCGCCAAAACAGATAGTAATGTGACTATTCTCATAAGGCAATATGTTATTTTCTAAATAGCAGGGGAGCAAACTCGTAGAGGCTGCGGCGCCAGGTCTGCCATTCGTGGGCTGTAAGCGGTGATTCGTAATAGACTGCATTCAGTCCCTGCGCTTTCAGGTCGCTGACCGTCTCCTTGGGAGCCTGGCCACGCGGATTTTCAACCTCACGGCTTCCGTAGCTGATAAAGGTGAGCTTGTTATCCTTCTTGAACTCAGGATGCTGCTCCATATCCTGGACCGATATCACTCCGCCGCTGAATATGCCTATGTGCGAGAATACGCCCGGAAAGTTAAGGCTGATGCTGCGTGTCTGCATGCCGCCCATAGAGAGGCCGGCCAGGGCCCGATGAGCGGCATCGGGAATGGTACGGAAATGTGAATCTATATAGGGAATTACATCCTCAATAAGTATTTTGGGGAACAGGGTGTTGGCATTGTTCATAAGGGTTCCGAAACCGGCGTTATCGGCACGATGTGAGATCTCGCCGTTCTCCATGACGATGATGAAGGGCAGGCTCTTGCCGTCGGCTATCAGGTTATCCATGATGAAACCGCAGCGTCCCTGTCGGCTCCAGCCGGTCTCGTTCTCAGTGTATCCGTGCTGCAGATAGAGAACAGGATATCGGGTGGTATAATCGGCATCATACTGAGGCGGGGTATAGACAAACACGTGACGCAGGCCGCCGGTGGCATCGGAGTGGAAATAAAGTTCACGAATCTGGCCGTGAGGCACGTCACGCAAAGCATATTTGTAGTCATCGTGTGCCGGAATCTCAATCTGTGTGCATTCGGCACCTGATCCGTAAAGGAAACGGCTGGCGGGGTCTGGCACATTGGCGCCGTCTATCACAAGCCCGTAATAGTGGTTGCCTTCATCCAGAGGGTCACTCTGCCCCATCCAGTAGCCCTTATCATCCTTGGTCATGGGGTAGTTGATGCCGTTTATCTGCAGGAACACCTCATGTGCGCCGGGAGCCAGAATGCGGCCCCGCACGATACCCTGAGAATTTACCATAGGGTACTCCTGCCCGTACTGGTTGGTTGACATACTCTTGAAATCCTCCTTGACTTGCTGAGCTTGAGCCTGTGCCGTCAGACTCAATGCTACTCCTATTAACGCTATACCTATCCTATTCATATCGCATCAATTTTAGATTCTGCTTGCTCTACCCTATTGCTTATACTGGACCTGCTCAGGCTGGACTTTGCTATAGAAAGCAGCTGTCTCACGAGCATTATATACCTCCGGCACAGCATAAAGCTCAGGCAGATTGAATGACTTGAGCGTGGCCAAGTACTTGTCGGGATCCTTTTGCGGAAGCAGGAACGGCTTGCCAACCGTACCGTCCGGGCCTATAAAGGCAATGTATGGACGGCCATATACCAGATCGTCACGTTTTGAGGCAAACACTACCCAACGGCTGTTGCTGCTCCAGCTGTGATAGGTGTCGGCACCGAATGCGTTTATATCCTGCAAAATATCTACTTTTCTTGTCTGCAGGTCAATCAACCATAGTTCACTCTCCTTATGCCAGACAGGGAAAGTTCCGTAACTGGCCGCAGTGGCCATGAGCCAATGTCCGTCAGGGGATGCCTTAAGATGGCTGAACGACAGATTATCACCGGCCGGTATAATGGTGATAACCCTGTCGCCCATACGGCCGGTCTCGGGGTCAAACTGCACTACCGCTATGTCATAATGCATTTGGGCAATGCTGTCGGGCTGTGAATGATGTGCGGCGCGGCAGAAGAATATGGTTCTGCCGTCGGCCGAAAAACAGGGGAATGTCTCCTGATACTCACTGCCGCTTGTGGCCGGACTGTCTGTGACGGTCAGATTGTCAAAGTCAACCACCACCAGGTCACTCCTCTTGTCATAGACCTCCATCCTAAGGTCAACGCGGCTATGGATGGCAAATGTGATATCGGCAGTAGTAAAGACTCCGTAGCGACCGTCGGCCGATATGTCACCATATACCGTGTTACCGGTCTGCTCTGTCCTTGTGTTAAGTTTAACGGTCTTGCCGTTGCGGTTCAGTATGGTTCCTCCCTTGGCTCCGCGCAGATGCATGAACGATGTTCCGTTGCGGTTAGAGGTATGGCAGTTCATGCAGCATTTTTCCGCATTGCGGTTATCACCCAGCAACCTGGTGCTGAAACTTGTCAAGTCACGCTGCTCTATCTGAATGCCGCTCCACACCTCGTAAGCCGGTTCTATCAGACGGTAACTCATGTATCTGTCTATGGGATCGGCCATAACCGTCCAACTGAAAGAGGTGGAAAGACCCGGGGAGCCATGAACTCCGCGGGCATTGACCTGAACGTTAAGGATGCCGCCCTTCTCTGCCTCAAGCATGGAGTGCCAGCGTTTGACCGGAAACTTGACAAGCCCCTTGTGACCCTTGAACCTGTACTCTCCGGCCAGACCCTTTACCGTTACGTCTATACGTCCGGAGCCTGCTACCCTGAAATTGAGCGGCGCGATATTACACGGTATCGTAATGTCGCTGTAATCCGGAAACATGCCGCTGCCGGTATTGGCCACTCTGTTTGCGCAGGCGGTCAGCAGCAATGACGTTATAGCCAATATGATTATCCTGTTTCTCATCTCCTGTCTTCTGATGTATTGAACCTGACTGCCATGATATAATGCCAGTATGTTCCCATAGCCTCAGTGGTTATTGACGTCTGGGGGTTGGCTGATTTGGCTCTGGCTTCAAGCAGATTCATATATGAATCAACTGTTTTCTGTGATATGTGATATTTCCCGATAGTCTCCATGAGTGACTCTCTGGAATCTACACTGGTAAGTAAGGCCTGTTCATATAATTCCGGTACTGTCACCATACGGTCCAGCCCGTCAAGGTAATACCTGTCATACAGATTCCTGAAAGAATTGATGTTCTTGTCCAGAAGATATGAGCAGAGCAGATAATCAATGGCGGTCTTGTTATATGGTGATTCCGATGCTATTATGGAGAGTGCACCCTTTATGTCTCCCTGCGCATAGAACCGGTCATTGTCCAAAGTTCCGGCACGCCATTTAAGATACTGTTCCGGAATATTATCCGCCTCAATGCAGTCCAGGAGTTCTGCCGCCCATTTACGATGGTTCCGGGTACGCATCAGGATGTTCAGATACTTGCGGGCTACGTCATAATCGGCCGTTACAACGGCAATTTCAGCCAGACGGCGTAGCATACGGGTTGAGTAGTGTCCCGGCATTACAGTCTGTGCCAAAAGGGCGCAGTCCGTTGCATCAGAGACATTGCCCATCTCAAGCAGCGCATCGGTATAATAAATCATTGAGAAGTAGGGGTCACCCTGTCCGGTAGAAAGGAACAGTATGTCCGATGACCTGCCCCATCCGCCCTGGAGCAACCCTTCGGCCAGTTTTCCCTGACGGGCGTTACAGAGATTCCAGTAATAGTCGCTGTACATGTTGCGGTCCCTGTACCTGGTTGATGAGGCCATCCTTTTTACTTCATCCCACTCATTATGGTAGGCAAGCGTTCCTATCTTGACTACGCTTTCCAGGTTTCTGTCAGATACCGTATCCGACAGGGGGATTAACAAAGCCGAAAATGTCGATAACATGACAGCCTTCCAACGGTTCTCCATGAACCTGTAATAAGTAAGGGATACTGCAACGGTTAACAGAACCAGGAACGGCTGCAGTATGAGCAACGCCGTTGCGGGAATGATATAACCGGGACATACCGGCCAGATAAGCGTCTGCATGAATGTCAGGTTATAAAACCTTCCGCATATCATCATCAGGGCAAGCCCGGCCACAAGACTGATTACAGGAACTGCACCTTTCTTTCTTTGCATAAAACCCAGTAGAAGGGCCAATGTCAGAGCATGACCGCCGGCAAGGACAAACATTACCGGGATAGAGAGGCCATATATCAGACAACTGTATTCTGAGTCTTTGATGCGTGCCAGAGCGCATGCAGTCCATATGGAAAGGACCAGACCTACTGTGGCTGATACCGGGTAATTGGGAAACGGTATGAAATAGTATTCCAGCAAGACAGGCAGCATGAGCAGGATAAGGCAGAGCGGGCGTCTGGGTTCAGCCCTCCTGAAGAACTCTGCAAGACCCGCCAGTATTGCTATGAAAAGCAAAAAACTCAACACAGCCCCCACCCTTCCGTTTGAATAGAACTGTGTAAGCCAGTCGCCGGCTATGGAGCTGATCACGGCCGGATTGGAGAGATACCACTCCATCCTGTCAGCACCAAGCATGAATATGCCTATCTGCTCCTTGAATTCCAATCGGTACGGTGCCCTGACTGCCAGCAGCAACAATAGGGCCAGCAATAACAGCATCGCAAACAAAAAATCCAGACTTCTGCTTTTTCTACTCATGATCCTCACTATTGTAATTGCAAACTTAAGCAAAAAAAGCGTCAGTTACGGGGATTTTATCTACTTTTGTGTTTTGCAACGCACGCGCGCACACACGATGGCAGGAAAACTCTATCTGGTACCCACGCCGGTGGGAAATCTTGAGGACATCACCTTGAGGGCTTTACGCATACTTAAGGAGGTGGACCTTATCCTGGCCGAGGATACACGTACCAGTTCCGTACTGCTTAAGCACTATGACATACACAAGCCGCTGCAGTCTCACCACAAGTTCAATGAGCATGAGACATCGGCCCAGATGGCGGCTCGCATTCAGGCAGGTGAGTCTGTGGCGCTTATAAGTGATGCAGGCACTCCAGGTATTTCCGACCCGGGATTCATGCTGGTGCGTGAGTGCGTTCAGCAGGGTGTGGATGTGGAGTGCCTGCCGGGTGCAACCGCATTTGTACCCGCGCTGATTGACTCCGGCCTGCCTTGTGACAGGTTTCTGTTTGAGGGTTTCCTGCCGCAGAAGAAAGGCCGGCAGAGCCGTATCAACGCATTAAAGGATGAACCAAGAACCATAGTGTTCTATGAGTCACCGTTCCGTCTGGTAAAGGCGCTGGAGCAGTTCATAGAAGCGTACGGCCCGGACCGTCCCGTAGCAGTGTGCCGCGAAATCTCAAAGGTGCATGAGGAGTGCGTGCGCGGCAGTTTGAGTGAAGTTCTGGCTCACTTTAAGGCCCACGAGCCTAAAGGTGAGATTGTGATAGTATTGGGAGGAGCAGATAAATGAAAGAGGAGTTCCAAGTCATAACTGAGAAGAAGGCCGAGACCGCCATACTGGTAGGTATCATTACGCAGGATCAGGACGAGCGCAAGACACAAGAGTACCTTGACGAGCTTGAGTTCCTGGCCGATACCGCCGGAGTGCGTGTGATGCGCCGTTTCACCCAGAAGATACCCCAGGCTCTGGCTGCCACATACGTTGGTAAGGGCAAGCTGGAGGAGATGCGTGATTACATAAAACGCATGGAGGATATGGAGAACGAGGTGGGTATGGCAATCTTTGACGATGAACTCACAGCCAAGCAGATGTCGGCCATAGAGAGCGTGCTTAACGTGAAGGTCCTGGACCGCACATCACTGATACTTGACATCTTTGCTATGCGTGCCCAGACAGCCCACGCCAAGACTCAGGTGGAGCTGGCTCAGTACCGCTATCTGCTGCCCCGACTGCAGCGAATGTGGACACACCTGGAACGTCAGGGAGGTGGTTCCGGCGCCGGCGGCGGAAAGGGTTCGGTAGGTCTTCGCGGACCTGGTGAGACCCAGCTTGAGATGGACCGCCGTATCATCACCAAACGCATAAGCTGGCTCAAGGAACAGCTGGCCGATATTGACCGCCAGAAATCCACCATGCGTAAGAACCGCGGCCGCCTTATCCGCGTTGCGCTGGTGGGATACACCAACGTAGGCAAATCCACCCTTATGAACCTGCTCTCCAAGAGCGATGTGTTTGCCGAGAACAAGCTATTTGCCACCCTTGACACTACGGTGCGCAAGGTGGTGGTAGATAACCTGCCGTTCCTGCTGTCGGACACCGTAGGATTCATACGCAAGCTGCCCACAGACCTTGTGGAATCATTCAAATCTACGCTTGATGAGGTCCGTGAAGCAGACCTCCTGATACACGTTGTGGATATATCGCACCCCGACTTTGAGGACCAGATGAAGGTGGTTGACAAGACTCTGGCCGACCTTGGTGCCGGCGAAAAGCCAATCATCGTGCTCTTTAACAAGACCGATGCCTACACCTGGATAGAGAAAGAGGCCGATGACCTTACTCCCGCCACTCGTGAGAACATTACCATCGATGAACTTGAGCGCACCTGGATGGGCCGTCTTAACGGCGAGTGCCTGTTTGTATCGGCCCTCAAGAAGACCGGCATTGAGAATATGAGAAAAGTACTATACGATAGAGTAAAGCAGTTGCACGTACAAAAGTACCCCTACAACGATTTCCTCTACCCTGATATGGATAATTCAGAAAATCAAAACATATAAAAATGGCAAATTTTAAGTACGCCCCAATGTTCCAGTTGGGCAAGGACGAGACAGAGTACTATCTGCTCACCAAGGACTATGTAAGTGTAAGCGAGTTTGAAGGCAAACCCATTCTGAAGATTCAGAAGGAGGGATTGACCAAGATGGCCAACGCCGCATTCCGCGATGTAAGTTTCCTGCTGCGCCGCTCACACAACGAGCAGGTGGCCAAGATCCTGCGTGACCCTGAGGCATCAGACAACGACAAGTACGTAGCCCTTACATTCCTGCGCAACGCCGAGGTATCGGCCAAGGGTAAGCTGCCTCTGTGCCAGGATACCGGAACCGCAATCATCCACGGAGAGAAGGGCCAGCAGGTATGGACCGGCTTCTGCGATGAGGAGGCTCTCTCTGAGGGCGTATTCAAGACATACACTGAGGAAAACCTGCGTTACAGCCAGAACGCTCCTCTGGATATGTACAATGAGGTGAACACCAAGTGCAACCTGCCCGCCCAGATTGACATCGAGGCAACTGAGGGTATGGAGTACCGCTTCCTGATGGTTACCAAGGGCGGCGGATCGGCCAACAAGACATACCTGTATCAGGAGACCAAGGCCCGCATCCAGAACCCCGGCACTCTTATCCCCTTCCTTGTTGAGAAGATGAAGAGCCTGGGTACCGCAGCCTGCCCTCCCTACCACATCGCATTCGTAATCGGCGGTACCAGCGCCGAGAAGAACCTGCTTACAGTCAAGCTGGCATCGACCCACTACTATGACTCACTGCCTACCACAGGCGATGAGACCGGCCGCGCATTCCGCGATGTGGAGCTTGAGAAGCAGCTGCTGCAGGAGGCCTACAAGATTGGTCTGGGCGCACAGTTCGGCGGCAAGTATATGGCTCATGATGTTCGCGTTATCCGTCTGCCCCGTCACGGTGCAAGCTGCCCCATAGGTCTGGGCGTAAGTTGCAGTGCCGACCGTAACATCAAGGCCAAGATAAACAAGGACGGTATCTGGATTGAGAAGATGGACGATAAACCATACGAACTGATTCCCGAGGAGCTCCGTCAGGCCGGCGAGGGCGATGCCGTAAAGGTTGACCTGAACCGCCCCATGGCAGACGTCTGCAAACAGCTCTCACAGTATCCCGTAAGCACACGTCTGAGCCTTAACGGCACAATCATAGTAGGTCGTGACATAGCCCACGCCAAGATCAAGGCACGCCTTGATGCCGGTGAGCCTATGCCTCAGTACCTCAAGGAACACCCCATATATTACGCAGGTCCCGCCAAGACTCCGGCCGGAATGGCTTGCGGTTCAATGGGTCCCACCACTGCCGGACGTATGGATCCTTACGTTGATGAATTCCAGGATAACGGCGGCTCGATGATAATGCTGGCCAAGGGTAACCGCTCACAGGCTGTTACCGATGCCTGCAAGAAACACGGCGGTTTCTACCTGGGTTCAATAGGCGGCCCGGCTGCCATACTGGCTCAGAACAACATCAAGTCTATTGAGTGCGTCGAGTATCCTGAGCTTGGCATGGAGGCAATCTGGAAAATTGAGGTTGAGGACTTCCCCGCATTCATCCTCGTAGATGATAAGGGCAACGACTTCTTCAAGCAATTGAAGCCTTGCGAAGGATGTAAGATACTATAATTGAGAATTGAAAATTGAGAATTGAGAATTGGCCATGCGGTGCGTATTACGCAGGTTCTGCGTATTAATTCTCAATTCTAAATTCTCAATTCTCAATTAGAAATAGAAAACAAGTTTATGTTTTTTCGGGATGTAATCGGACAGCAGGAGGTGATAGAGCGGCTAATTAAGGACGCTCAGGCCGGGACTGTGCCCCACGCACTGCTGTTCTGTGGTCCTGAAGGTGTAGGCAAACTGCAGACCGCAATAGCGTTTGCACGCTATCTGCTCTGCCGCGACAAGGGTAACGGTGCCGATTCCTGCGGAACTTGCCCATCGTGCGTAAAGATGGACAAGCTGGTTCACCCCGACCTGCACTTTGTGTTCCCCGTAATAAACAAGAGCAAGACCGCAGGCCGCTCAACCGTATCGGACGATGAGATACAGACCTGGCGTGAAACCGTACTGGAGCAACAGTACTTTGGCTTTGAGGATTGGCTATCGGCCATTGATGCCGACAACAAGCAGGCCAGCATATTTGTAACTGAGAGTGAGCAGATACTCTCCAAGCTGTCACTCAAGTCTGTTGAGGGCGGCTACAAGATAATGATAATCTGGCACGCCGAAAAGATGAACCAGCAATGCGCCAACTCCCTATTGAAACTGCTTGAGGAGCCACCCGCCGGAACCATTTTCATCCTTACCACCGATGCCCCCGAGCAGATGCTGGAGACCATACTGAGCCGTACCCAGCGCATAGACTTCAAACGCATTCCTGAACAGGAGATAACAGAAAGGCTGCAGGGGCCGGGTTATCAGCTTGACCCTGAAACAGCACAGAAGATATCGCACCTGAGCGGAGGCAGCTGGCTCAAAGCCATCAGTACTCTGCGCATAAACACAGAAAGTGAGGAGTTCTTTGACTACTTCACCCAGCTGATGCGCCTGGCATACGGCCGCCGACTAAAGGACCTCAAACTATGGGCCGACAACATTGCTGGCGGCGGACGCGAATGGCAGAAACGGTTCCTTGCCTACTGCCAGCGCATGATACGTGAGAACTTTATCTGCAACTTCCACAATCCGGAACTCAACTACATGACTGAACAGGAGCGGCAGTTCTCAGTCAGGTTCTCCCCGTTCGTGAACGAGAAAAACATTATAGGGCTGATGGACACTCTGTCCGATGCCCAACGAGATATAGAACAGAACGTTAATTCCAAGATGGTATTCTTTGACCTTTCACTCAAGACCATCATGCTAATGAAATAGTAATATGGACCAGGATTTCATACTAAATAACGGCAGCGGAGGCATATGCTGCAAGGGTTGCGGCCGTGGAATGGGCCAGCTCCACTCTTTTGACTATCTGGCTGGTGTGCCGGGAGCCGATGAGGGCGATTACGTTGAGGTTCAGTTCAAGAACACCCGCAAGGGATTCTTCATAAACTCCAACAAACTGCCCTTGGAGAAAGGAGATATCGTTGCCGTTGAGTCCAATCCCGGTCACGATATAGGAACAGTCACTATGACCGGGCGTCTGGTACAGCTCCAGATGAAGAAGGCCAACCTGCGTCCCGATATAGAGATAAAGCGCGTCTATCGCAAAGCCCGTGAGGTTGATATGGAGAAGTATGCCGAGGCCAAGGCCCGTGAGCATGACACCATGATCCGTTCCCGCCAGATAGCCAAGGACCTGGGTCTGGAGATGAAGATAGGTGATGTTGAGTACCAGGGTGACGGCCTCAAGGCTATCTTCTACTACATTGCCGACGGCCGTGTTGACTTCCGCCAGCTCATCAAGGTGCTGGCCGATGCCTTCCACGTACGCATTGAGATGAAACAGATTGGTGCCCGTCAGGAGGCAGGCCGCATAGGTGGTATAGGTCCCTGCGGTCGTGAGCTCTGTTGCACCACCTGGATGACAAGCTTTGTATCGGTCTCAACCGGTGCCGCACGATTCCAGGACCTCTCCATGAACCCGCAGAAACTGGCCGGCCAGTGCGCCAAGCTCAAGTGCTGCCTCAACTATGAGGTCGATGCCTACGTAGAGGCCCAGAAGGGATTCCCCTCACGAGACATCCCTCTGGAGACTCTGGACAGCACCTACTTTTTCTTCAAGGCCGATATCCTGAACGGACAGCTCTCATACTCTACCGATAAGGTGTTTGCCGCCAACGTGGAGACCATCACCCCCGCCCGCGCGCTTGAAATAATAGCTATGAACCGCAAGGGCCAAAAACCCGCCAGCCTGGATGAGAACGCCGTCCGCACCGACTCCCGCATAGAAAACGACATCCTAACCGACGGCGACCTGTCCCGCTTTGACAAAAAGAAAAAGAAGAAAAAGCACCACAACCGCCCAAATGGCAATCACCGTCCCGACGGTCAAAACCGTCCTCCAAAAGAGTAATAGATTTCCATTTGCACTAAGCACACAATAGGGGCAGTTCCCTTTGTGTACAATAACCTCCTAAGCGAGCGGAACACAAAGGGGAGTGTCCCTATTGTGGGCTAATAGCTGGTAGTGCGCTCGCAGTCGATGCGCAGGAAGACGGTGAGGAGGATTGTGAAGCCCCAGAGCGACGAGCCTCCGTAGCTGAAGAACGGCAGGGGGATTCCTATTACAGGCGTGATGCCCAGCACCATTCCTATATTTATAAATAGGTGGAACAGCAAAATACATACTACCGAGTAGCCGTACACGCGGCCAAAGACCGAAGACTGCCGTTCCGCAAGGAAAATAAGACGTAGCAGAAGGCCCAGATAGAGCAGCAGCACAAACACGGAACCTTTGAATCCCTGCTCCTCACCCACGGTGCAGAATATGAAATCTGTGTCCTGCTCTGGAACGTATTTGAGCTTGGTCTGCGTACCTTTCATGAAGCCCTTGCCGGTAAGCCCGCCCGAGCCTATGGCTATAAGTGACTGGTTCACGTTATAACCCGTACCTCTAGGATCATCCTCCAGGCCCAAAGTTACGTTGATACGGGTACGCTGATGCGGTTGCAGGATCTTGTTGAAAGCATAATCAATGGAGAGCAGGTAACCTACCGAGCCTATGGCAAACACCGCCACAAGGATATAGTTGCGCGCCATATCCTTGAACGAACGGAATATGATATATGCACTGGTAACCGCAATCAGACCGGCCTGAAGCCAGGTAACCTTGAACGGCACTATTGAGAGTGATACGGCCAGACCAATCAACATTCCGCCCACACCTATGCCCAACACTGTCAAAGAGAGGTTGCGGTCGCGGGACATGAGCCAGATTCTCCATGACACAAGCAACTGTATGATTGTGAGCACAAGCCAAGTTCCAACCTGGAAAGGCTGCTCACCAAAACGGACAGGGCTGAACTTTATCTCCAGAATAAAGAACAGGATGGCGCAGAATCCTACAAGCAACACGCTCCCGGTCATTCCCTCGCGATACAATACCAGCAGGAAAGCCACATATACCAGGGCTGAACCGGTCTCGTTCTGGCAGATAATAAGCAGCATGGGAATTACAAAAACCGCACAGGCTTTGAGCAGATCCGTCATATTTGACGGGTTGAAGTCAAACCTGTCAGTAAACTTGGCAAGAGCCAGCGCAGTGGCAAATTTGGCAAACTCCGCCGGTTGCAGGCTCACAGGGCCCAAATTGAGCCACGAACGCGAACCTTTGGTATCCTTGGCTACGAATATGGTCACAATAAGCAGCAACAGCAACAGAATATAGATTATGTAGGCGTATGAATTGTAGAAGTTCTGGGTAATGAACAGCATCACTGCACCCAGCACAAATGCGCACAGTATCCATACCAACTGCTTGCCGGGGCGGGTGGCAAATGAGAAAAGGTCCGGGTTGTCCAAATCAGCGCTGGCACCGCAGATACTGAGCCAGCCGCATACCATCATGACCACTACAATCAGAACGGTCAGCCAGTCAAGCTTGCCTATTATGTCAACGTTCCTCCTCTCCATAGTCAATCACACGGTTAGAGTATTGTTCAACCTTCTGTTTGCTATCCTCCGACAATCCGCCGGTTATGTACTGCTCCATCATCAGAGCACCAATAGGAACGCCATACACCGCACCGAATCCGCCGTTCTCCACATAGACCGCAATGGCTATCTGCGGATCTTCCATGGGTGCAAATCCCATGAATACAGAGTGATCGGCGCCTCGGTTCTGGGCAGTTCCAGTCTTGCCGCACACCAGATAGTCAGGGTTGTTGGCGGAACGGCATGTACCATTTATTACCGATTGGCGCATACCCTGTATCACAATCTCATAGTTCTCCCTGTCAACGTTGACATAATGGGGAGTAGTATAGGCCGAGTCAAGCTGCTCTCCGTCTATGGCACTTACCACATGCGGCTTGATGTAATAGCCACGATTGGCAATGGTAGCTCCAAGATTGGCTATCTGCAAAGGAGTGAGCGTGACTTCACCCTGCCCTATGGCATTGCTTATGGTTGTCAAGCCGTTCCATGAGCGGTTATAGTGGCGGTCATAATAATCAGAGTTGGGAATCATGCCGCGGGCCTCACCGGGCAGATCCACTCCTAGTGTATAACCGAATCCCATATCCACCATATAGTCCTTCCACACGGTCAGGGCTTTCTGCGGTGTACCGTACTTGGATGCTCCTATCATGTAATAATAACCCCAACAGAAATATCCGTTACATGATGTGGCAATGGCGAAATTGAGAGATAACGGCGATGAATGCTCGTGACACCCTACCCTGAGGCCACGGAACACGAATCCGCCAGTGCAAGGATATTGAGTGCGGGTATCAATAATCCCTTCCTGAAGGAATGTGAGTGCCTGCGATGTCTTGAAGGTGGAACCGGGCGGATAAGTACCTTGAATGGTCCTGTTCAGGAGCGGTTTCTCGGCGCGAGCAGCCAATGACTGGTAGTTTTCACCCCTGTGTCTGCCCGACAGCTCCGAAGGGTTAAACGTTGGAGATGAAACCATACAGAGTATCTGGCCCGTCTTGGGCTCAATGGCCACTATGCTGCCTATTTTGTGCTGCATGAGCTTTTCACCCAGCATCTGCAGCTCTATGTCTATGCCAAGTGTCAGGTTGCGACCCGGTATGGCCTCCTTGTCAAACTCGCCGTCATAATAACTGCCTTGTATGCGGCCGTATGCATCCTTGAGCAACACCTCTGTTCCTTTCTCACCACGCAGCTTGGATTCATAGTATTTCTCCACGCCCTGCTTGCCAATCACGTCACCCTGGGTGTACCAGCCGTCTTCGTCTATCTCGCTCCGGGAAACCTCACCCAGGTCACCAAGCAGATGGGCTGCAGCCTCATAGTTGTATTTGCGCTGCTGACGCTGGTTTATACCAAACCCACGGAAACGGTAAAGGTTTTCCCTCAGATCAGAAATCTCACTGATTGACAGCTGAGCCATGAACACCTGTTCAGTATATGGCGAGTAACCGGGGTTCTTGCGCAGGTTGCGGATATCGGCCATACGGCTTTCAAAGTACTCCTTTGTTATGTCCAATGACCTGCACAAAGCCAGCGTATCCAGATTCTTTACGTTACGCATCGTCACAGTCACGTCAAATGACGGCTGGTTGCTCACAATCATCCGGCCCTTGCGGTCATAGATGACTCCGCGCGTAGGATAGATGGTACGGTAATAGAGTGCGTTGTTGTCGGCCGAATTGCGGTACCGGGTATCGAGTATCTGGATCTGGAACAGACGTATCACATAAACCAGCACTACGGCAATTACCATTATGCCGATGACCAATTTCCTGTTGTCAAACCTGTGACCCTTCACGGTGTCAAGAACGTTTTAGCCCTGAACTGACCGAGACGTGTTCCGCCACGAGCATGAAAATGAATGTAAGAAGAGTACTGAACACCACCTTCAACGCCAAGACCGTCCAGTCACCCAAAGGAATGCTGCGCAGGATGAAATATACAGTGTGATGCAGTAAAGTAATAAGCAACAGGTATCCGGCAAACTGACGTCCACCCATGGAGACCGAGCCGGGCACAATAACGTCATGACGGTCCAACGATACGAAAAGCTTTACTATTCCGGGCTGGAACATGGCCAAAAGAGTGGCCGATGCGGCGTTAAGGCCGGGAGTGCCCGAAAACATATCTATTATCAATCCCAGGAAGAACGCCCACAGAAGTATGCCCGTCCGTGTCATGGAAGTGTCAAACCTGACTATCATCCAGATATAGAACAGCGGTGTCACATAGCCGAACAGGGCTATCCTGTTCAGGAACAGGACCTGAAGCAACGCCAACCCTATCAGCGTAAGAAGCCTGCGAATGAATGAAACCGTCTCCATAACCCTACTTCAGCATCTGTTCATACAATTCGTCTATCTCCTCATCGCGGGTGTTAGAATGGACATATACCCAACCCAGGTCCGCCATGTTGACAGCCAGATTGACCTGTATGTTTAGGGTATATCCGTTACTGGAATGTTCCACATCCGTCACGGTACCCACGGGAATATCCTTAGGGAATACCGATGAGAATCCGGTTGTGACAATGGTATCGCCCTGCTTTACATCGGAGTGATAAGGCATATCCCTGAGCTGGGCCACATAAGGGTCCCCCCCTGCCCATTCCAGGAAACCGAAACTGTCACTGTCCTTGACCTTGCAGCTGATGCTGGTACTGCCGTTGAGTATGGGCAGAACCACTGAATACCGCTTGCCTGCCACCATCACTACACCTACAACACCTTGGGGACTGTACACGCCCATGCCCTTGGATATTCCATCCCGGCTGCCTTTGTCTATGGTAATGTAGTTGTCGTCCTTGCGCACCGAGTTGTCTATGACGCGGGCAGCGATTACGCCATCCGATGACATGGAGCGTGCCAGATTGACTGTCTGGCTGTCTGTAAGCTCGTAAAGCATGTTGCGCAGGCTGGCATTTTCCTGTACCAAAGTGGCGTTCTCCTTGCGCAGGCCGAAATACTGCCCCACCCCGGAACGCCACTCATACAACTTGCCTGACATTAAGTTGGATGAGGTCAAGAACGCCTCTTTCTGCCTGTCGTTGAATCCGAACAGCAGAACCAGCGACAGCGTCTCCAACAATATGAACAGGAAAATATAGCTGTGCCTTACTATGAAGTCAAGCAGGGAACGCACGGCGGTCCTGCGGTATTATCTCATCAGGAATGAGAAACGCTCCACATTCTTGAGAGCCACGCCTGTACCCTTGGCTACACTGAGCAGAGGCTCGCTGGCCACATGGAACTCAATGCCTATCTTGTCGGCCAGACGCTTGCTTATGCCGCGCAGCATGGAGCCGCCGCCTGACAGATAGACACCGTTCTTGAGGATATCGGCATAGAGTTCAGGAGGAGTGTTCTCAAGGGTGTTCAGCACTGCCGACTCAATCTTGGCAATGGAACGGTCCAGACAGTGGGCAATCTCCTGATAGCATACGGGAATGGACATAGGCAGAGCGGTAATCTTGTTGGGACCGTTCACTATGAAATCCTCGGGAGCATCCTCGCCCAGCTCCGTCAGAGCGGCACCTACGTTTATCTTGATACGCTCGGCCATACGCTCAGACACCTTCACGTTATGCTGACGGCCCATGTACTCCTGGATATCGGCAGTAAAGTCATCGCCAGCCACCTTGACCGAGTTGTTGGATACCAGACCGCCCAGTGAAATGACGGCAATCTCGGTTGTACCGCCACCTATGTCAACAATCATGGTTCCCTCTGGTGCAAGCACGTCTATTCCTATTCCGATAGCTGCTGCCATAGGCTCAAACAGCATATAGACCTCACGTCCGCCGGCATGCTCGGCACTGTCACGTACGGCACGCAGCTCAACCTCGGTACTGCCCGAAGGTACGCCTATCACCATCTTGAGTGAAGGTGAGAAGAGACGGCGACCGGTATCTACCATACCGATAAGACCGCGCATCATCTGCTCGCAGGCATCAAAGTCGGCTATCACGCCATTCCTTAACGGACGGACCACGCGAATATCCTTGTTGGTCTTCTCGTACATCATTTTAGCCTTGTTGCCTACTGCCACCATCTTGTCTGTACGGTTGTCGAGGGCAACGATTGAAGGCTCGTTCACCACAATCTTGTCATTGTGCATTATGATGGTATTGGCGGTGCCAAGATCCATCGAAAGCTCTTGTGTCAATGAAAATAGTCCCACTTTTATATGTGTTATGCTTTATGAATCAATGTTTGAAATGACGGAATCCCGTAATGACCATGGTCATGTCATGCTGCTCGCAGTAGTCTATAGACTCCTGGTCACGTACAGAACCTCCCGGATGGATCACGTTCTTGACGCCTGCCTTATCGGCCAGCTCCACGCAGTCCGGGAACGGGAAGAAAGCATCGCTTGCCATAGCGGCGCCCTCCAGGGTGAATCCGAATCCATGCGCCTTCTCCACGGCCTGCTTAAGGGCATCCACACGTGATGTCTGGCCCACTCCGCTTGCCAACAGCTGCTTGCCGCGTGCAAAAACTATAGAGTTGCTCTTGCTGTTCTTTACAATCTTGTTGGCAAAGAGCATATCCTCAATCTCATCATCTGCAGGCTTGCGTGAAGTGACCAGCTTGAGTTCATCAGGGGTCTCAATCTTGGTGTCCTTATCCTGGACAAGCACACCGTTCAGGGCTGAGCGCACCAGCTTTACGGGAAGTTTCTGCTCCTTGCGGATAAGTATGATGCGGTTCTTCTTCTGTCCCAGTATCTCAAGGGCGTCAAAGTCATAATCCGGAGCAATGATTACTTCAAAGAATATCTTGTTAATCTCCTCGGCAGTAGCCTTATCTATGGGAGCGTTAGCTATCAGCACTCCGCCAAAGGCAGAAACCGGATCACCTGCCAGAGCATCCTTCCAGGCCTCAAGCAGTGTGGGGCGTGAGGCCACGCCGCATGCGTTGTTGTGCTTAAGGATAGCGAATGTGGTCTCATCAAACTCATCAATCAGGTCTATGGCAGCGTTTATGTCAAGCAGGTTGTTGTAAGAGATCTCCTTACCGTGAACCTGGTCAAACATGGCATCCAGGTCACCGTGGAACACGCCTTTCTGATGTGGGTTCTCTCCGTAGCGCATGGCCTTGCGGCCGTCCAGAGCCAGACGGAAATGGTCATCGTCATCATCACCGGCAAACCAGTTGTAGATGCAGCTGTCATAGTATGATGAAACGGCAAACGCCTCCTTGGCAAACCAGCGGCGCTCCTCAAGTGTAGTCTCGGCACCACGCTCGTTCAGGATGTCAAGCAGGGGCTTGTACTGGTCCTTGCTGGCCACGATGACTGCATCCTTGAAGTTCTTGGCACCTGCACGTATAAGCGATATGCCGCCTATGTCAATCTTCTCGATTATGTCTTCATCCGATGCACCGGATTTTACAGTGTCCTCAAAAGGATAAAGGTCAACTATCACAAGATCTATCTCGGGTATGTCATAGCTTTCCATCTGAGCCATATCGTTCTCCTCTTCACGACGGGCCAGGATGCCGCCGAACACCTTAGGGTGCAGGGTCTTGACACGACCGCCCAGGATTGACGGATAACCGGTAAGTTCCTCAACCGGCTGGCAAGGCACGCCAAGCGACTCGATGAAGCGCTGGGTTCCGCCGGTAGATATAAGTTTTACACCCTCCTCATGGAGCTTGCTGATAATCTCGTCCAGACCATCCTTATGGAAGACCGATATCAGGGCTGATGAAATTCTTTTTGTCTCGGACATTGTTTGGATATGTTTTTGAGTTATAACCGTATTTTTGCGCGAATTTAACCATTTTCGGGCAGCAAGGCAATATAAAAAAACATAAAGTAATCAACAATTGTGCAGTATAATTAAAATATGTTTTTACGTGCTTGCATAGGAACTTTTTTTCTATCTTAGCAACCGTTTACAAACTTTACAAACAATTACTTACTGACCATTATGGATAGACGGGACTTTCTCAAGACTCTGGCAGCAGCCGGAGCGATAGTAAGCGTGAAAAGCAGCGGTATGATGGATGTTATGGCATCAACCTTGCCTTCCGGCAGCCCTGCAACTGCATCAGACAACGCAGACCTTGCCGCAGTCATGAACGGAGAGCCTGCAGCAATGCTGGAGGCCGCAATGAAAGAACTGGGCGGAATAGGCCGCTTCATCAAAAAGGGTGACAAGATTGTCATCAAGCCCAACATTGGCTGGGACCGTACCCCGGAACTTGCCGGCAACACCAACCCGGATCTTCTGGTAGCATTGATCAAGATGTGCCAGGATGCCGGAGCGGCAGAAATAAAAGTGTTTGACCACACCTGCGACAACTGGACCCGCTGCTATGACCACAGCGGCATTGAGGCTGCCGTAAAGAAGGCCGGAGCCACAATGGTCCATGCGCATGAGCAGTCATCATACCAGCAGGTTGAAATACCTAACGCCAAGACCCTTAAGAACGCACAGGTTCACAAGGCAATCATAGAGTGTGACAAATGGATCAACGTACCGGTACTCAAGAACCACGGTGGTGCCCTGATGACCTGCGCCATGAAGAACCACATGGGTATTGTATGGGACCGTCGCGCATTCCACTCACGCGGCCTGCACCAGTGCATAGCAGACATCTGCACTTACAAGCCCGCAGTCCTGCACATTGTTGATGCCTACCGCACAGTGGCCACCAACGGCCCGCAGGGACGCAGCGCAAGCGATGTGGTACTGACTAAGGCCCTCTTTGCATCGCCTGACATCGTGGCCGTGGATACTGCAGCAGGCAAGTTCTTTACCCAGGTTAACAAGAGCATCCGCTTTGAGGACATCGAGCACATACCCGATGCACAGAAGCTGGGACTTGGCACCATGGATCTGGAATCAATCAATGTAAAGAGAGTAAGACTCTAAAGTATGCTTAGAAAGATCAGAACGGCGGTGGCCATTGCAGTCATCGCCATACTTACATTCGGGTTCCTGGACATAAGTGGAATCCTGGACAACCCGTGGCTGCAGAAGATACAGTTCGGGCCTGCGCTGATGTCGCTAAGCATAGTGACTCTGGTTTGTCTTATAGCCGCCACACTCCTGTTGGGGCGCCTGTACTGCTCAGTGATATGTCCGCTGGGCATATTCCAGGACTTCTTTAACTGGCTGTCAAGAAAATCTGACAAGAAAAAGAAATACGGATACAAGCCCGAACAGCCCTGGCTGCGCTGGGGCGTACTGGCGGTGCTGGTCATTGCATGGATTTGCGGATTCACTTTCCTGGTAGGTCTTGTAGAGCCCTACAGCGCATACGGACGCATGGCCGACGAACTGTTCAAGCCCGTCTATCTGTTTGGCAACAACCTGCTTGCAGCCATATCCGAAAAGACCGGCAGCTACCGTTTCTTCAAGGTGATAATATCACTCAAGGCCATCAGCGCATTTGTGGTGGCACTGCTCACCCTGTTCATCATTGGGCACATATCATATCATCACGGCCGCACATGGTGCAACACCATATGCCCCGTCGGCACATTGTTGGGATTTTTCTCAAGATTCTCACTCCTGCGCATACGCATAGATAAGGACAAGTGCAACCACTGTCTGGCCTGCCAGCGCAAGTGCAAGGCATACTGCATAGACTCCAAGAACCAGCAGATAGACTACTCCCGCTGTGTGGATTGCTTTGACTGCATAGACTCATGCAAGCAGAAAGCCATATACTACGGCCCTGTAAAATGCGGCAAACCCGAACCCGTACAGCAGACTGACACTGTAGATGAATCCAAGCGCCAGTTCCTGAAATCATCGCTGGTAATAGCAGCCCTCGCTCCCGCCACCCTTGAGGCCAAGGTCACGGGCAAGAAAGATGACCGTGTACCAATGTCACCTCCCGGCTCAATCAGCCACAAGAATCTGCTCCAGCACTGTACATCATGCCATCTGTGCGTAAGCAAATGCCCCAGCCACGTGCTCAAGCCAGCCGGTCTGGAATATGGTCTGGGTGGAATCATGCAACCCGTGATGAAGTTCGATGACGGCTACTGCAACTACGACTGCAATCTGTGCAGCCAGGTCTGCCCGGCAGGTGCCATCAAGCCCCTAACAGTAGAGCAGAAGCACAGCACCCAGCCCGGCCGCGTAGTATTCAACAAGGACATCTGCGTAGTCAACGTGAACCGCACCAGCTGCGGAGCATGCGCCGAGCACTGCCCCGTCCAGGCCATCCACATGGTTCCGTTTGAGGGAGGCCTCACCATCCCCGAAACCACCCCCGACCTCTGCGTAGGCTGCGGCGGCTGCGAGTTCATCTGCCCCGTAAAAGCCGTCCACATCGAGGGCAACCCCATCCACCTCGTTGCAAAAGCCCCCGAACAGGATACCAACATCCAAACCGAAGACTTCGACTTCGGTTTCTGACCAGCATTCGAGCGGAAAAGAAAAGAGGGTTATACCCTTCCAAAGTCTCGCACCCACGCGCGACCAGTGGGAGGGGCCCGCGACAGATTGTAGCTATTCTGGAACTAGGAACTTGTTCATAGTTTCGGAATAGATACAATGTGTTGTGGGAGGGCCGGCCGAAGGCCGCTTTGAGAAGGGTATAACCCTCTTTTCTTTCCGATCGCCTTGTGTAATATAAAAAGAGCCGGTCCATAGACAGGATCGGCTCTTGAAATTTTATGAGATTGGATTACTTCTGAGCTGCAGCAGCGTGCTTAGCCTCAATCTCCTTATTCATCTCGTCAAGTCTTTCGTCAGTAAGAGGATACTTGAATACCAGATATCCTACAACAATAAGAAGGATGGCGGGAATGATAGTTGTGAATATAAGGATTGCATTCTGTACAGTAGGATTATAATCACTCAGGTGAGTATAATAAGCATTTACCGGAGCGCTGATGAATGAAGCCAGGAACACCACGATAAAGATGCTCAGAACCAGCTGCAGGCACTTGTTTGCCTTGAACTCCTCCCACATCTCCTTGAATGAAACAGGCTTCTCGGGAGTGGTGGTGATGTTCTCCTTGCTGCCCAGGAAGCAGAGTGTCAAGAGAACAAAACCTACAATAGCAAAGATGCAGGTTACAGTGAACCAAGCCTTAGGATCGGTAGGCAGAGCTGACTCCTCGCTGGCCAGGTTAAAGCCAATCAGACCCATCACCCAAGGAGTGATGAAACCTGCAAGTGAGAAACCGGCCTTGAAAGCCACACCGGCCAGAGCGTTAACGGTAGCGGCAGGACGGTTGCCGGTACGGTACTCGGCATCGGTGATTACCTCAGGAACAAGAGCCCACATAAGTGAACCTACCAACAGGCCTACACCTGTCAGAACCTTTGCACCCTGAACGATTACATTGCATTTCTGGACATCAAAGAACTTACCGATGATGAACAGTGTGATGAATCCCACAAGACCTACACACAGAAGCAGATAATAAAGTCCCTTCTTGCCAAACAGTTTCTTCAAGACGGGAAGCAAAGGCAGGATGATGAATGCAGGAATTGTACCGATAGCCATGAACACAGCCTGGTTCCAGTCAACGGCAATGCCTACGCACATGGCAAGTCCGATGGGGAAGCCGGCCTGAACAACAATCTGACCGATATTGGCACAAACCATACGGGTAGAGGTAAGAATAAGAACCTCATCGTTATCACGGGTCATTGAGGCCATGATTGAGCCGTAAGGAATATTCACTACCGAGTAGATCATGCTGAGCAGGGTATAGCTGACAGTTGCATAGACAATCTTCCATGTCATGGACCATGTAGCTACCGTGGGGAGCATCAGGAAGCAAGCGGCAACGGTAAGAGGAATACCACCGTAAAGAAGATATGCACGATACTTGCCAAGCTTGGGATTGTGGTTATCAATGTATTTTCCTACCACAGGACTCCAGAAGCAGTCCAGGAGTCTTACTGCAAGAATAAGTCCGCTTACAAAACCGGGATTGATTTTCAGTACCGTACACAGGTACAGCATCAGGAAACATGCAACCGTCTGGAAAATAAGATTCTGGGCCAGGTCACCTGAACCGAAACCGATTCTCTGTCCCCAACTCAGCTTGTAATAGCCGTTTTTTACTTCGTTTGCCATAAAAATGAGTTTATTGATTAATAATTATTAGTAAGTCAAATCTTTTCGGTCCACAAACATACATAAAAAAACGTTTTTAAAGATGTAAAGAACGCATTTTATGCAATAAACGGTTGTCATTGGCCGGTTTCCATGAACTTTACGGCCCGCTGTATGGTCTCGTCAAGTTCCTGGATGACCTGATAATAGGCATCCATGCCCCATATAAGGCGGGCTATGGTGGCCTTAAGCTGGGTCTTGAAAATGGTCAGGCAATCCTGATACTGCGCTTCGTCATACTCCACCTTCTCGTCGCTTGCCTTGTCCAGGAACATCTTCATGACATCATTACCTATCTCAAATCCGCTGTTATACTCTTCAAAAGTCTTGAAGCGGCGCTGCAGCATGCGGCGGTTGCGCTCGGTGTATTGCATCGATGTATTCAGCACCACGTTCTTGGCAGTCACGTTACGATAGTACTGGTTGGTGCGCGTGGTATCCAGCGGCACGAATATATCTGGCATTATTCCGCCGCCGCCATATACGGTGCGATGCTGTATCCTGGTGCTGAACTTGAGCGAATCCGGGAAGCGGATGCTGTCAGGGTTAGTCAGTTCGCCGTGATGCAGGCGTTCCAGAATATCATCGCCGTAGTCCACGTCCTTGCCGTACGGTTTCTGTATGCATCGGCCCACAGGGGTATAGTATTTGGCAACCGTAAGACGTATGAGCGAGCCATCATGGAACTCGATTGGGCGCTGCACCAGACCCTTGCCGAAAGAACGGCGGCCTACTATAGTGGCGCGGTCCCAATCCTGCACCGCTCCCGATACAATCTCACTGGCCGATGCCGAATACTCGTCAATGAGCACCACCAGCTTGCCGTCGCGGAAACGTCCGCGTCCATCGGCCACATAACCGCTCTTGGGCGAACGGCGGCCCTCGGTATAAACCACCATCTGGTCGCGGCCCAGGAACTCGTTGGCCATACCCACGGCCGACATAAGCAGACCTCCACCGTTACCCTGAAGGTCCAGAATGAGCGACTGAGCACCTTTGGTACGCAAATCGGCCAGCTTGGTCTCAAACTCATCGACTGTAGTGGCTCCGAAACTGGAAACCTTTATGTATCCCACACCGGGAAGTATCATATAGGCGGCATCTACGGTATTGACCGGAATCTTGTCACGGGTAACAATGAAATGAAGCAGTTCATTCACTCCCCGACGGTTAATGCCCAAGTCAACTTTTGTCCCCTTGGGGCCGCGAAGACGCTTCATGATGCTCTCTTGCGACATCTTTACGCCGGCAATTGCGGTGTCGTTCACGGTCACAATGCGGTCACCGGCCATGATGCCCACCCTCTCGGACGGGCCGTCCGGAATGGGCTGCACTATGAACAGAGTGTCTTCCACCATGTTGAACTGCACGCCTATGCCCTCGAAAGAACCCATAAGGGTCTCGTTCGACTTGTCATTCTCCTCGGCTGTAAGATATGTGGAGTGCGGGTCAAGCTCCTCAAGCATACCCTTTATGGCCTGCTCAACAATCTTCTTTTCATCTACATCCTCCACATACAGGGCCGATATGGCACCCTCGGCCACAAGCAGTTTCTGCAGCTCGGCATCAATGGATGTAGCCTGAGGCTGCATCTGACGCTGTGGCTGCATCTGGGGTTGCATCTGCGGCTGTATCTGGGGCTGACGTTGCGGTTGCACCTGAGGCTGGCCTACACGCCCCGGCTGTGCCATAAGCATCATCGGCATCACCAGTGCCGCAAGCAGAATAATCTTCTTTTTCATTTTTTGAAAGTTTCAATCATAAGGTCATCGGCATTGCGGCCGAATGAAATAAGCTCACGTACCAGGCTGCTGCTCACGTGCTGCACTGCCGGACTGGATACCAGGATTACGGTCTCCACGCCGGCAATGGAACGATTAATGTCTGCCAGGTTACGCTCCTTGTCATAATCGGTAACGGAGCGGATGCCGCGCAATATGGCGTTGCAACCGTTCTCACGGACAGCATCAACGGTAAGACCTTTGTACTCTATGACGCTTACACGTGAATTTGACTTGTAGTATGCCTTTATTGCATCCAGACGCTGCTGAGCACTGAACAGAGGCTTCTTCTCTCCGTTTATGCCCACAGCTATCACCACCTCACAGCCCAAAGCAAGCGCTCGCTCAACCAGATCGGCGTGTCCTATCGTGAACGGGTCAAAAGACCCGGGAAAAAACAGTTTCATAATCTTATTGACGGAACAAAAATAAGCAAATTACTTAGAATTTCTCGCCTTCGTCCTCCTCAACACGGTCCTCCTCCACCACCAGATTGTCAATGATGAAGTTCTGACGCTCCATAGTATTCTTGCCCATATAGAATGAGAGCAGGTCATCAACGGCATCTGTCTTCTGCAAAGTCACCATCTCCAGACGCATATCCGGGCCTATGAAGTTCTTGAACTCGTCGGGCGAAATCTCACCCAGACCTTTGAATCGGGTTATCTCAGGATTGGGAGAAAGCTTCTCTATGGCCTGGCGACGCTCGTCATCGGTGTAGCAGTATATGGTCTCGAACTCGCCTTTCTCGGTAACCACACCATCCACATGGGCAGGGGCGCCCTTTTTCTTCTTGCGCTTGTTGCGCACGCGGAACAGCGGGGTCTGCAATATATATACGTGACCTTTCCTGACCAGTTCCGGGAAGAACTGCAGGAAGAAAGTTATCATGAGCAGACGAATGTGCATACCGTCCACATCGGCATCGGTAGCCACTATTATCTTGTTGTAGCGCAGGTCATCCAGACCCTCCTCTATGTTCAGGGCAGCCTGCAGAAGGTTGAACTCCTCATTTTCATAGACCACCTTCTTGGTAAGGCCGTAGCAGTTCAGGGGCTTACCACGCAGACTGAATACAGCCTGTGTGTTCACATCGCGGCTCTTGGTAATCGATCCGCTGGCGCTGTCACCCTCGGTTATGAATATGCAGCTGTCTTCCTGACGGTCACCACGGGCATCGTTCAGATGGATGCGGCAGTCAGCCAGCTTGCGGTTGTGCAGATTGGCCTTCTTGGCGCGCTCGCGGGCCTGCTTGGTTATGCCGGCTATCTCCTTGCGTTCCTTCTCCGATTCCAGAATCTTCTTGAGCAGTACATCGGCCACCTCGGACTCCTTATGAAGCAGGTCATCGACCTCTTTCTTTATGAAATCACCCACAAACTTGTTGAGCGATACGCCGCCGTTGGGGCTCATGGTAGTGGAGCCCAGCTTGATCTTGGTCTGGCTCTCAAACACCGGTTCCTCCACGTTCAGGGCAATTGCCGCCACTATGCCGTTACGCACATCACCCAACTCAAAGTTCTTGCCGTAGAACTCCTTAATGGTGCGGGCTATATGCTCCTTGAACGCGCTTTGATGCGTGCCGCCCTGCGATGTGTATTGGCCGTTCACGAATGAGTAGTACTCCTCGCCATACTGGTTTGTATGGGTAAAGGCAATCTCTATGTCAGTCCCTTTAAGATGTATTATGGGGTAGAGGCTCTGTGCGCTCATGCGCTCCACCAGCAAGTCCTCCAGACCGTTGCGTGACACAAATCGCTGGCCGTTATACATTATGGCAAGGCCTGTGTTCAGGTAAGAGTAGTTACGCAGCATGGTCTCTATTATGGCCGGACGGAACTGGTAACCGGTAAACAGGTCATTATCAGGCTCGAAAACAACCTGGGTGCCGTGCTCTTCGGCGCTGGGAGACGTTACATCCGACAACAGCGTGCCACGCTCAAACCGTAGCGTACGTACCTGGCCGTCACGCCAGCTGCTTACCTCAAAATGCAGACTCAAGGCATTCACAGCCTTAAGGCCCACACCGTTCAGACCAACACTTTTTTTGAACGCCTTGCTGTCAAACTTACCGCCGGTATTGAGCATGCTCACAGCCTCGACCAGCTTTCCCTGGGGGATGCCACGGCCGTAGTCACGCACGGTCACACGTCCGGTATCCGTCAGCTCAATGTCTATGCGCTTTCCGGTGTTCATGCGGAACTCATCCACGCTATTGTCTATTATCTCCTTGAGCAGCACATAGATTCCGTCATCGGCAGCCGATCCGTCTCCCAGTTTGCCTATGTACATACCCGGACGCGTACGGATATGCTCCATATCGTCCATGTGGCGGATATTGTCCTCGTCATACTGCACCTGCGGTGCGGCGGAGTTGAATAGTTCCTCAGTTTCTGCCATATATCGTTATAGTATTATACTCTTGTAAAACACAGCCCTGCGCTTTATTATCTCAGAACCCTCATAATACTCCCAATGGTTCTGTATGCGCATGTTGTCCTCCAGTTCCGGGTTGCTCTCGGCCATAGTATATCCTGCTCCCGATGCGTTTATGCCCAGTTCCCTGAGCAGGACAGCTGTCAGACCCCTGTTCTGGTACTCAGGCTTGACCGCAATGAAGAGTGATTCCACCACATTGGACCGCTTCCATTTAAGTGCCTTGAGCATATACCACCACCCTATGGGGAACAGACGGCCCTGCGCTTTCTGGAACGCCTGAGCCAAAGAGCTCATTGTAAGCGATGCCGCCACCACATTGTCATTGCTGTCCAGCACTATTACCGCAAGCCTTTTGTCCAGCATAAAGAGATAGCGGTCCACAAAATTACTAATCTGCCTGTCCGAGAACGCCGAATACCCATACAGAGGTGCAAATGCCTCGTTGACCAGCCAGAAAAGCTTGTAAGCATACGTCCTGGCCTCCTGTTTCTTGCTTTTCTGCAAACAGGCCACATGCAGGTGGTAACGCTCCAGGACAATGCCGGACATCCGCTCTATCCTGGGCGGAACGGTACTGCTGAAACGCACCATCCACTCCACCCATCCGGCCGATTTCACCAGCCCCAGACGCTCCATATGCTGCGGATAGTAAGGATAGTTATAGATGGTAGCCATCGTTCCTATACGGTCAAAACCATCGGTAAGCATGCCCTCAGGATCAAAGTCCGTGAACCCGAAAGGCCCTTCCAGACGGTCCATACCACGTTCCCTTCCCCAGGCCGCAACAGCATCGAGCAGGGCCTGTGACACCCGTATGTCATCAATGAAATCTATCCATCCGAACCTTACAGTCCTGACCTTCCACACTTCATTTGCCTTATGGTTGATGATGGCAGCCACACGCCCCACAACCTTACCGCCCATAACGGCCAGGAAAGTCTGCGCATCGCAAAACTCCAAAGCAGCGTTCCTTGAAGGCAAGAAAGAATGGACCGTATCTTTTATCAGATCCGGTACTGCATAGGGATGATTCCTGTAAAGCTGAACATTGAACCGCGCAAACCGCCTCAGGTCACGGGCGGTCACCACAGGTAGCACGGATATACTCTCATCAGCCATTATCTCCACTGCATTTTTTCAATTCAGCGAAGATATAAAAAAATAATTGAGTTATCAGCCCAACGCCGGCATGGGTTATCAACAGGGCGGATTCAGGGCTTGAAAGTGAATGTGGGACTGGTCCTGTATGCCTTAAGGAACAACCTGAGTTCCCTGTAACTCTTTTTTGGCATCATTCAGCAGTTTCCGTATCTTGGGATCGGCATTGAGGCGGGCCACCATTGCAGCCGACAGGATTCGGGCGGCAGTGATATCAGTTGCCCAATGCTGACCGGTGATTATTCCGCTCACTCCCATTTGGTAACCGTGCTTGAGTATGTCATTGGCTTTTGACGGGGCAATCTCCGTAAGAATAAGCGCAATACCCCAACCAATCTCTGATTCTGCCGAAGGATATGATGATGTGATTGAATCTACAGCTCCTGCAAACGGAGTATCGCCCAACTGTATGTACGGACGTTTACGGAATTTTTCTGCATCGGCCAGATCCAATGCGTTTCTGAGCAAGGCATTGCGGCTTTCATAAATCAAAGCGGCAAGAGCCGGTGTTGTTTTGGGATCCATTTTAACACCTAACGGGCCCGAGAAAGCTGACAGCAAAGCATCATAGCTGAAATCAGCATCAGCCTTGGCTTGAGCACCGCGCTCTGATGTGCGGTCGGCCTTGGCGGCAAAATACTGGGCCACATCGCCATAGTAACGGTAGCTCTCGGTATCAACCGGTTTTGACAGGATCCTGCGTCCGTCAGGATAACCAATCACCTTGCCTTGCTGTTGGCCTGCAATCTTATAATACTCGGCACGTGCAGCCTCCATATCGGTCAGGAAATCAGGCACGGAATGCATGGCGGCCACACAAGCCGATGCGCACATGTAGCCCGCATTCACGTCACTCTGATAATGTGCCGACACAATTATGCGGCTCTCACCGTACTCAAACCCACGGCGCAATATGGTATCCTGGAACTCAGGGGCCATCTCAGCCAGCACCAGAGCTGTAGCCATACCTCTGGTGGTATGACCTGACGGATAGGAACCGCTGGTCCTGAGACTTTCCAGACGATCAGAACGGCCAGAAGGTGTCTCATTAAACTGAATCACCGGACGGATACGCATATATTTTTCCTTTGGATTCTTTGAAGCCTGCTCTGCCGTATGATAGGCTCGTGACATAAGATTGTAAATGGCAGGAGTCTCTGTACGGCTTATTTTGAAACCCAAAGCCTCAGAGTATATCCTGGCCATCTCTGAAGTGCTTGATGCTGACTCCGCGCTGGCCCTCTCTCCACGCTCTGTAGGACGTACACTCTTGCCCCACTGCCACTGCAGGAAATCATCTATGTAGGCAACACTGCATGTGTCCGGTGGTGCCGGCAGGAATATGCCGCCGTCAGGCTGGTCCTCACGCTGGACATAAAGGTTTGCGGTACTGCTACGCTGTGAAAACTGGGAGTAAGCATTCTGGACAAAAGCCAGCATCACCAACGATGCCAGGAACAAGCGGATAATCTTCTTCATAAACAGTCAGTAATTAAGCACAGCGAAGATAGATTATTTTTTCATAAACAAAAAAAACACCGTCCAAGAATTTGGACGGTGTTGTGGGCCATCTAGGCTTGACTGCGAAGCTTGTTGAGGACTCGTAGAGTCCGAAAAACCTAGGACCACAGGGACTAGGAGCAAGCCCTTAAACAAAACAATCCATTCTTTCGGAATGGATTGTGGGCCATCTAGGGCTTGAACCTAGGACCTCCAGATTATGAGTCTGTTGCTCTAACCAACTGAGCTAAAAGCCCGGAGAAAGATTCATCGGCCATAGCCGACATCATCTTTCAGGTGCAAAAGTACGCCAATAACCTGAATTTGCAAAGTTTTGAGGCAAAAAATTCCTTTACCCCACGTATCTTCACTAATTTTGCAATCCAAAACAAACTGTCAGTAAAAAATGACCATACCCGTTCCTGACAACAACAGATACGCAGCAACAATAGGATTCTTTGACGGAGTCCATCTGGGGCACGTACATCTGCTGGAGGAACTCAAGGCCGTAGCCAACGAACGCGGTCTTAAAAGCATGGCCATTACCTTTCCTGAGCATCCGCGCCAGATCCTGCAGTCCGATTACAGGCCACGCCTGCTCTCTACACCGCAGGACAAGATGCGCATGCTTGAACAGACAGGTATAGACTACTGCTTTCCGTTGCATTTCACCACAGCACTGGCCGCAATGGACGCAGAGAGTTTCATGACAGACTTTCTGCAAAAGAAACTGGGTGTAATCGCTCTGCTTGTAGGACATGACCACCATTTCGGACATGACACCAGCCTGACCATAGATGATTACCGGCGCATAGGACTTAAGATAGGTATGGATGTGATTCCTGCCGATGCATACATGTATGAAGGATCCCCTGTAAGCAGTTCACGAATCCGCCGCGAACTGGTGGCCGGGAACGTCATGGCCGCCAACGCCATGCTGGGCTACCGATACACCATAAGCGGTACAGTAATACACGGACTTCAGAACGGCCGCAAGATGGGATTCCCCACGGCCAACCTGGGTCCATACTGCGAGTTCATGCAGATTCCGGCCGACGGAGTCTATTCGGCGCTTGCCACAGTGGATGGAGAGACCTGGCCCGCAATGGTAAACATCGGGTTCCGTCCCACTTTCGAGGGCAAAGCCCGCACCATCGAGGCACATCTGCTGGGATTTGACAACGACATATATTTTCACGAGCTTACACTGGAGTTCGTGGAGTTTCTGCGTCCGGAGAAACGTTTCGGCTCACCACAGGAACTGGCCGCCCAACTGGAGGCGGACCGCAAAAAGGTAAATCAAACAATCAAAACGCGATAATATGAAAAAGACACTTACGACAATTGGAATCTGGATTGGAGCACAGATTACCGTTACGCTAATCTTCATGATTGCTGCAATGATCATGAAAATGGACATAAACTCCATTCTGGCCCCATCACTTCTGGTATCGGATTTACTGGTAATCGTACTGCTTCTTATCATGAGGTACTGCGGTTTCAAGGAGTTGTTCAAGGGAGTTCCGTTCAACGTGTTCCTGATATCCATCGTATTTGCCATATGCGGCATGATGGCCGTTGACCTGCTCTCCACGACGGTTGAAATACCCAACATTCTGGAACAGCAGTTTGAGGAGATGTCAAAGAGCATATGGGGTTTTCTGGGAATCTGCATAATAGGCCCCATAATGGAGGAGATGATGATGCGCCGCGTCATATTGAAGGAGATGGAAAAACTGACCAAAAGCATGTGGTGGGGTATAATCATATCTGCGGCAGTGTTTGCGGTGATTCACATCAATCCCATACAGGTGGTGTTTGCCATGCCGGCAGGAATAATACTGGGATGGCTCTACTGCAAGACCGGAAGCCTGTTTGTACCTATCTGCGTCCATATCCTGAACAATACAATATCATTCATAACAATGAGAATAGGATCTGATACTGAGATAAGCCTTAAAGACACACTGGGTGTGATATTGCTGATAGTGTTCCTGGTACTGGCAACAGCAGGTGCCATCTGGATAATAAAATACTACTCAAAGAAAAACAAGGAGGAAGCAGAAGCCATAGCACAGGACACCACGCAGGAAGAACCTGCTGCACCTATAGACGAGCCGGTAAATCCCGAAGTCACCCAAAGCGGCGACAATTACCAGATCTGAGATTCTCTTACAGGGCGATAGTGGTGCCCGTAAGTTTGTCAAGAGATTCGGCCTGGGTTATCAGGACCGATGACACCCCCGCCTGCAATGCGTTGAAGGCGTTCTGTATCTTGGGAATCATGCCTCCGCTTATGGTACCGTCCTGCACCAGGCGCGGAAAATCATAATATGAGATATACGGTATCACACTGCTGTCATCATCCTCATGCAGCAGCACACCCGGTTTCTCAAAGCAGAATATCAGGGTAACCTTGAACATTGGTGCCAGTGCCTTTGCTGCCTCGGCGGCTATGGTATCGGCATTGGTATTGAGCAGCTGTCCCTTTCCGTCATGGGTAAGCGGGGCCAGAACGGGTACTATGCCCTGTTCAATAAGGCTGGCCAGGAATGCGGCGTTCACGCTCTTGACATCGCCCACAAAACCGTAGTCAATTTCCTTTACGGGGCGTTTGTCAGAACACATCACGTTACAGTCCGTTCCGGTCAGGCCAATGGCGTTTATGCCCTGGGCCTGCAGTTTTGCCACGATATTCTTGTTTACCAGGCCTCCATAGACCATAGTCACCACGTCAAGCATGTCGGCATCGGTAATACGACGGCCGTCAACCATCTTGCTCTCTATTCCCAGGCGTGAAGCCATAGCTGTTGCCGAACGGCCTCCTCCATGTACCAGCAGCTTATTACCCGGTATGGCCTTGAAGTCCTTGAGCAGACGTTCCAGAGTCTGGGGCTGCTCCACAATCTTGCCGCCCACCTTAACTATGACAAGTGACTGTTTCATATTTGGTCAATCAGTTTTTCAAATCAAGCAGTTTCTCCAAGTATTCCACCGTTTCCGATATCTGGTCACGTGACTCCAGACGGTCTCCGGGACAGACATACTCTGCCTTAAGGTATCCCGGCTCACGACGTTTAGTCTCGCTCTCTATGAATTGTGCCAGCTCCTGATCTGTTTTGGATGCTATCAGCGGACGCTGTGCACGTGCAACCTTGAGACGGTTCAGCAATGTTTCATTATCACATTTAAGATAGACGGTCTGTCCATGCTGAAGCATAAAATCCATATTGTCGCCAATGAGTGGCGTGGAACCTCCGCATGAAACTATCACGTCGTCAAACTCACCCACCTCACGCAACATACGGCTCTCTATCTCCCGGAATCCCTGCTCACCCTTGAGAGCGAATATCTGACTCACGCTCTTCATGAAGCGTGCCTCGATGTATTGGTCCAGATCAATGAACGAGACTCCAAGATCTCTGGCCAGTGCCTTGCCCAAGGTGGTCTTGCCGGCTCCCATGAAGCCCATCAGGAATACCCTTACCATTTACTTCCTGGTCTTGAAAACACGGCGCTTGGGAGCCAGACCGGTTTTCTCTATCTGACGCTTGATAATATCCTGGCACTCCTGCTCTGTCAGAGTGGTGGGTTCCATATTCTTGGGAATCTTGTAATTGCTGCCCTGATATGCTATATACGCACCGTAACGTCCGTTCATGACCTCCATATCCGGGTTTGAAGGGAATGTCTTGAGTACTTTCCTGGATTCAGACTCACGCTTGTTCTGTATGAGCCTGACAGCCTCCTCATATGTTATGGTAAGAGGATCGGCCACACCGGTCAATGACACATAGAACTTGTCATGACGAATGTATGGGCCGAAACGGCCTGTGCCCACACTCACTTCCATACCATCCAATTCTCCAAGATTACGCGGCAGGCGGAACAGTTCAAGAGCCTCATCAAGGGTGATGGTCTCAATGGTCTGACCCTTCTTCATCTGAGCAAAACGCGGCTTGTCATCATCCTCGGCGCTGCCTATCTGTACGATGGGGCCGTAACGGCCTATCTTAACTGATACAGGCTTGCCCGATATGGGATCGGTTCCCAGAATACGCTCGCCAACCTTATGTTCGTTCTTGAGCGTCATGGCGCTGTTTACTGCCGGGCTGAACTTATCATAGAAGTCACTGATAACACTCTTCCACTGCTTGTCACCATCGGCTATATCATCGAACTCCTTCTCAACCTGAGCGGTGAAGTTGTAGTTCATTATGTCAGGGAAATACTCAATCAGGAAATCATTCACGACCATACCTATATCGGTAGGAACAAGTTTGGACTTCTCTGTCCCGTAAACCTCGGTTATGGTCTGTTCCTTAATGTTGCCGTTCTCCAGACGCAGCATGTCGCACTCGCGCTTGGTACCTTCAATATCCTCACGAAGCACATACTCACGCTGCTGGATTGTCCCAATGGTTGGAGCGTATGTTGAAGGACGTCCTATTCCCAGTTCCTCCATCTTATGCACCAGGGCAGCCTCGTTGAAACGCTGCGGGTGCTGCGTGAACCTTTCATATGCCGAAATCTGGCTGAACTCCAGCTTCTGGCCTTTCCTGAACTCCGGCAGTCCCTGAGACTCCTGTGATTCGGCGGCTTCATCATCACGGCTCTCGCGATATACACGCAGGAAACCGTCAAACTTTACGATCTCACCCGATACCGTAAACTCGCCCTCAATCTTGGGTGATGTGATGGAAACTGTAGTCTTCTCAATCTCGGCTTCTGCCATCTGAGATGCTATAGTGCGTTTCCATATAAGCTCATAAAGACGTTTCTCCGGAGCGGTACCGTCTATGGACTGGTTATCCATATAGGTAGGACGTATGGCCTCATGCGCCTCCTGTGCACCCTTGGCTTTCTGTGTATATTGACGGCTCTTTACATATTCATCCCCCATAGACTCGCTTATGACCTTGCGGCATGAATCTATGCACAAGGTTGACAGGTTTACGGAGTCAGTACGCATGTAGGTAATCTTACCGGACTCATACAGACGCTGCGCCAGCATCATGGTCTGCATGACCGTGAATCCGAACTTGCGGGTAGCCTCCTGCTGCATGGTAGATGTGGTGAACGGAGCGGCAGGCAGTTTCTTGAAGGGCTTGGTCTGGATGTCCTTGACCTTGAACTCTACACCCTTGCACTTTTCCAGGAATGCGTAAGCCTCTTTCCTGGTCTTGAAACGTTCACTGTAATCGGCACGGACATCCTGTATGCTGCCGTCAACGTCAAGCTTGAAGATGGCTACCACCCTGTATGAGGCCTCGGGAACAAAATCCTTTATCTCACGTTCACGCTCCACAATAAGACGTACAGCCACTGACTGCACACGTCCGGCCGAGAGTGCCGGTTTGACTTTGCGCCAAAGTATCGGTGACAGTTTGAAACCCACTATGCGGTCCAGCACGCGGCGTGCCTGCTGGGCATAAACCAGATTGGTGTCTATGTCACGCGGAGTCTCTATGGCGTGCAGTATTGCGTTCTTTGTGATTTCGTGGAAGACGATACGCTTGGTATTCTCGGGCTTGAGTCCCAGAGTCTCGAACAGATGCCAGCTGATGGCCTCTCCCTCACGGTCCTCATCGGATGCCAGCCAGACCATCTCGGCCTTTGACGCTGCCTCCTTGAGTTCGGCTACCACCTTCTTCTTGTCGGTAGGTATCTCATATATGGGTTCAAACGTATCTATGTTTATGCTCAAGTCTTTTTTCTTGAGGTCACAGATGTGTCCGTAACTTGACATCACCTTGTAATCCGCCCCCAGAAACTTCTCTATCGTCTTGGCCTTGGCCGGAGACTCCACTATTACCAGATTCTTCTGCATGATATTCTATTAAAGGTTATGCCCTAAAGGCGCGGCAAAAGTAGAACAAAAAAAAGATATAGAAAAGGTGGACGGACATAAAAAATATTGTCCGCCCACCTTATTATTTATAAAATAATAAAAAAGAATCCCGGCGCTTAAAATCTTAAGGTGGCTCCAAGCATGACCGCCGGCTTGAGCGAACGGTATCCGGCGTAATAATAGAAGTCACCACCAGCCAGATGTTTGACGGTAGCGTATAACGACAACCAATCTGTAAGGTCATAATCGGCCGTGAGCGAAATATCGTTCACAGTAGGCATGGACTTGCCGCCCACCCTATGGAAAGCCATCATGCGGTATGAAAGCATTGCATCAAATCCCCTGAAAATATTCACCCTTCCGAACAGATTGGCATCAAATGCAGGCTTAAGGTCCATCTTATGTCCGGGGTAGTTGCCCAGGTAATCGGAATATGTCACATCCATCCTGAACTGCACCCTGTCAGTGAACTGCATATCGGCATCAAAGCGCGCATACAGCACGCTGGCGTCCTGCTGTTTAAGTACCGATGTTACAATCAGGCTGTCTGCCCTGGTCTGGAACACCTCGTCAACGGTATAGCGGTATCCGGCCTTAGCCGACATAGACAGCCAGGAGCCCTGACGGAATGTCAAGCCACCGTAAACATTAACCACATTATAGCCATCGGTTATACGTTCCTGCTCAGACCAATAGGGCGATATGACGGCAAGTTTGCGCATGTCATATTCCTCAAGTCCTCCTGTTGCCCCTAGCTGAAAACCGAACTTAGGGCTGACGTCATAATCAAGAGTGACAATAGGCGACATCAGGATAGCCTTACCTGCACTTGTGCGCAAATCCATATTCAAACCCAGGTTGGTTCTGAGCCTGCCGCTTTCATATTTCCAGGACGGGGTTAAGGTAAAAGCTGTAAAACCGCTGTATTCACAGCCGTACAGACCCCACCATCTGTAAACTTTGGTCTTTTGCCTGTATCCTACGCCAAAGGAGCCATTCTCTAACGGCTTGTCAAAACCTGCCGACAGACGCACAATACCCTCCTTGTTGCATCTCACGGTTCCGTTAAGGTCCAGACCGTCTCTTATAAGCCATTCACCACCACCTGCAATATAGAATGCTACACCTATCCTGGAAACGGAACGGATACAACCGGAAAGCGATCCATCCTTTGTGTTCTGGAAAAGGTTGCTTGCATCCTCTTTTGCCGGAGTCATGGATCTGCCGGGCATATAGTTGAAACGTGAGAACCCGAAATCAGTACTAAGACCCATCGACACCCTGTCATTAAAACGGTGTGAGTAATCGGCGGCAACCTTGCTGTTGAACATCAGTGATTTCCAGTCCTCATCGGGTTTAGAGTTCCAGCCGTCCATTGAACCCGACAGATTAAGGTGATCTATCTCAGTAATGTCCCAACCCAGGTCAAACATGCCTTCGTTCAGGTTTCTCATGCCGTAACCCAGACGGAGCAGACCGGTAACGCGCTTGGGCTCCACCCCATCGGATATTATGCCGAACACCTCCATTGGCGAACGTTCCAGGTTACTGACCGGATTAGGCGATGTAAGATAATTTACAGAAGCCGGCTGTCTTACGGTGCGTGTCTTTTCGGGCAGCGGCATTATCTTACCGGCCTCGGTGACTGAAGGATTATATGCGCCTTCAATAGTCATTGACCTTGAAGGAAGGCTCTCATTCTGCGCTTTTGCGGCAGAACCGGTAATTGCGGCTATCAAAGCCAGGAAAATATATCGTTTCATAATATGAATCATTCAAGTCTTGAGGCAATCATTTGAGCTATATCATCATCGGTCCCGGTATAATTGGATTTAAGAGACAACAGGTACTGGCGGGCCTCCACATCCTTGCCCTGAGACTTGTATATGTCACTCAGCAGTATGAAACTGCGTGCAAGCCAATATGCATGGGGCGTTCCCTCCTGTATGAAATCCATAATGACTTTCTCAGCTCCCTCTTTGTCACCACTGTCAAACAGCAACTGGCTGAGCAGATAATCCGACTCCGCTCCAAACTGGGAGCGTGTATCCTTGGACAGTCCTTCAAGCAAAGGCTTTGCCCCTGTCCTGTCATTTTTGGCAAGCATAGCCTTGGCCTTACGGTACTTAACCTCTGTTATCTGGTCTTTAGGCAACTGCGTCTGCAATGCCTTGTCGGCATATCGGAGCACCGCATCATCATTGCCTGTCCTTCCTGCACAACTTACAATGGAGTACAGGCTGCGACGCTGACGCTCGGCATTGGTTGTCTTGTCATACAACCTTATGTAGGCATTCATGGCGTCATCCCATTTCCCAGCGTTCCATGCCATGGTGGCGGCACGGTCAAGCGCGCTCTCGCAGAAACGGCTGTTTTCATAATCGGCAGCGTGCATATAGCTGCTATACGCACGGTCAATCTCTTTCCTCTCCTCCAGGATCTCACCCTGATAGTACCATGCGTTGACCGCGAAAGCACCGTCCGGGAACTGATCCAGATATTGTCCGAAGCGCTCCAGGGCAACGCTCTTCTCTCCGCGGCTGAACATACTCTCGGCCGATGTGTAGGTCAATGAGTCACGCTCGCTTGCGGCAATCGGAGCTGCACCTTTGACACCGGCGGTATATTCAATGAAAGAATTCACATCGCCGGTCTCCACATAGATTGACTTGAGGTCAACCAATGCGGTGCGTGCCTCGTCACTGCCCGGGTACTTGGCTATCACCTCCTTATAAGCGGATATGGCGTCGTCATATTTCTCTGTCTGGTAATAAATGAGGGCTATCTCGGCCGATGCCTTGCGTGCCAGTTCACTCGTGGGATAATCCCGCATTATACGCCTGAAAGCCGTGATTGCCTGTGTAGGCTTGTCGTTCTGCTGATAAGCCCTGCCCTCTTCATAAAGGGCGGACGGAACGTATGCCGATTCGGGATAGTCACTCACCAGACGGTCCAGATTACTGATTTTCTGCGTATAGTCACGCTGAAGACCATTCACGATGGCTGTCTGATACAGGGCATAGTCACCTGTACTTCGGTCTATGTTCATGGCCATTCTGTAATACTCCCTTGCCTGCGAATACTGACGGTCATAGAACATGCAGTCTGCAGCCCTCAGGCATGCATCGGCCAGAATGTCATTAGCAATCCCGGTCCTGTCAGAAGTCTCTATGACGGTGCGCATGCATTTCCACGCCTCATTGTAATCCTTCTTGTTGTAGGCCACATAACCCATGCCGTAGTTGGCCAGTCCGCTGAACCGTGTCAGGCGGCTCCCTATAAGCGACAGATAGCGGCGGTAGTCATTGTCGGCCATTTCGGCCTTATTCAACCTATAATATGCCTCACCCCGCCAGTACGTGGCATCCACGGCAGTAGCGTGGTCATAGCTGTCAAGCGAGATAACGCTGGTAAGCAGACCCGGCACATCTTCATACTGACCGGCCGCCATGAGGTCCATTGCCTTGTTATAAAGCAGCTGCATCTTGGCGGCCAGAATTGACGGACCGGGATTGTTTATCTTGGCTATCGAATTGAGTGCGGCATCATAGCTATTGGTATTGAGATACACGTCAACCAGATAACTGCTCACGTTATCGGCATATCTGGAATTGGGGAACTCGTTCAGGAAACGCTCGAACGATGTCACCGACTCGGCAAAAGGGGAAAAAGCCGTCTCATGTATGACCATGGCATAGTTGTAAAGGGCCTGCTCCCTCACTTCCGGCTTGCCCGGGATTGACGACGCACGCTCAAACGCCATCCTGGCCATGCTCTTGTCACCTTTAGCCAAAGCGGCCAGACCCAGGTGCAGAGCTGCGTTCTGTGCAAGCTCGTCCTCACCCTCGGCCACTTCCGACAGGTTCTCTATGGCACACTCCATATCTCCGGTCTGTGCACTGGTAATACCCAGGACATACTTGTCATGGCGCGGATCGGAACTGATTCCCACCGACATGTAGCTTCTGATCAGGCCATACGCCTTGTCATATTCGCCTTTCCGGTACCAGTATTCACCCAGAATACGTTCAGCCTCAGCCTCCAGCAGGGGATCCGAAGCCTCATCTATCATCTGCTGAGCGGTCTCCATTGCCTGGATATGGTCACCGTCACCTATCAGGTCTATGTCGGCAAGATAAAGCCTGGCCTCATCATTATGGTTTGTGCCCAATGACTTGTTGAACCCCTCAACCGCCTGCTCCGTCTTTCCGGCACGGTAATCCATGAATGCCTTGTAGAAAACAATGTCGGAATCAGTTTCCGGGTCATCTATCATCTGTTCAAGTATGCTCATTTGCAACCTGCCCTCGTCAGTCCTTCCGGTCCTGAAAAGCGAAATGGCATTATGACGTACCATACGGCAACAGTCCTTATCATCCAGAAGCAACGGATCGGTTTCGTCAAAACACTCAACCGCCTTGTCAAACTCATACATTGCAAAATAAGCGGTTCCCAGCAGAGCCTGCATGCGGTTTAAGTACATTGAACCGGGATATCTGTCCATGAACGCCTGAATTGCATCAAGTGACTTGGCCGGATTAAGTTGGGCAGCAATTACCGTGCGCATGTAATCCAACTCCTCGGTCCGCAATACGTTTGATGCAGGAGCCGTCTGTTCCCACTCTTCAAGCAGTGTACCTGCTGCTGCATAATCGCCCTGAGTAAACAGCGTACGGCACTCGTCAAGCAGACGGTTACCGCGGTCTGTAAGCCTGTTCTGTCCCATTATGCTTTGGCTTACTGAGCCCAGCAACACTATACAGACAGGTATGATCAGTCTTTTTATCATTGTCAGATTTGTTTATTGTACCACATATCCAGGGCACGGTTCTCAGCCGCCTCCATCACGGCCCTTTCACCACGCCCCTTGTCATTCATGCCGCACAGATGCAGCACTCCGTGAATAATCACTCTCATCAGTTCCTTATCGTATGACGTATGAAACTTACAACTGTTAGTCATCACCGTATCAAGACTTATGAACATGTCACCGCTAATCACCCCCGGTTCGCTGTAGTCAAAGGTAATGATGTCGGTATAATAATCATGGCCCAGAAACTCCTTGTTCACCTCAAGGATACGGTCATCATTACAGAAAATATAGTTCAGGTTGCCCACCTTGCGGCCGTCATAACCGGCAGCCACGGCGGCAATCCACGACCTTACCGCCTTTCGGTCCAGCTTAGGCATCTTTATGTTCTCGTTCAGGAATGAAATCATAATCTTTTTTATGCAAAGAACAGGTAACACAGGAAAATGGCAGCCAGAATTCCGGCCAGGTCGGCCAGCAGTCCGCAACCCACAGCATAACGCGTATTCTTTATGTTCACACTGCCAAAATATACCGCCAGTATGTAGAACGTAGTATCGGTAGAACCCTGGAACAGGCAGGCCAGACGGCCGGTAAACGAGTCTGCCCCGTAAGTTGTCATTGCGTCAATCATCAGGCCACGGGCCCCGCCGCCTGACAGGGGTTTCATAAGTGCCGTAGGCAGAGCGCCCACAAACTGGCTGTCCAGACCGCATTTCTCTGCACACCAGCCAATCCCGTTCACCACGGCATCCATGGCTCCCGATGCGCGGAACACACCTATGCCCACCAGAATGGCAATCAGGTAAGGAATAATCTTGACGGCAGTGGTAAAGCCGTCCTTGGCTCCCTCAACAAAAGCCTCATAGACATTTATCTTTCCTCTTATACCCGATATTATAAAACCTATAATCACCACAAACAGTATGATGTTGGCTGCCGATGTTGACACAGGTCCTATCTTGACGGCCGGAAGCTGTGAAAAGCCCCAGATGATAAGAGCCACTATGGCACTCAAACCGCCCACAAACAGTATCAGAACCTTGTCAAAGCGTATCTTCTGCATAATACAGGTAACCAGCAGACCCACCAGCGTTGAGAAGAATGTGGCCAGCAGAATGGGAATGAACACATCGGCCGGCTGAGCGGCTCCCATCTGTGCACGATACACCAGCACACTCACGGGAATCAGCGTAAGTCCTGATGTATTCAGCACCAGGAACATTATCATGGGATTTGAAGCCACATCCTTGGTTTTGTTCAGCTCCTGCATGCGCTCCATAGCCTTGAGTCCCATTGGAGTGGCTGCGTTGTCAAGGCCAAGCATATTGGCCGCAATGTTCATGAAGATATGGCCGTAGGCAGGGTCATTCTTGGGCAGGTCAGGGAACAGGCGTGAGAACACGGGACTGAGCCAGCGGGCAAAGGTATTCACCAGTCCGCCCTTCTCACCGATCTTCATTATTCCCAACCATAGTGAAAGCACACCGGTTAGACCCAATGATATCTCAAAGCCAGTCTTGGCCGATGAGAACGTAGAGTCCATGATGTCCTGAAACACGCTTGCATCACCCATGCAGAGCTTCACCACAGCCACCGCAAAGGCAATCAGGAAGAATGCAATCCATATCCAGTTCAGTACCATACGCGCACGTACAATTATTATCCGCGAAGATACCGCTTTTTACCCGAAAGACAGCAAACCATGCGTTCTTTATTCCAAGGAATAACTATTTTTGTGGATTATTACGGATTATGGGAATTTCATTAAGGAAAGCCACTGCCGATGATGCACGGTTCATTGCCGAGAATGTGTTGCGGGCACTGCATATTGATGAGGCTAAAGAGGAGCATTTTGAGTATCTGGCCGGAATATGTCGCCGTGAGGATACTCTCTACAGTTGGCGCAATGCTACCGTTGCGCTTTATGACGGTGTTCCTGCCGGCCTTATGGTAGCATATGACGGTGCACTGTACCGGCAGATGCGCGACATCACATTCCCGATGATACGCATGTACGTGGGTGATGATTACCACCGGATGGATGATGAAGCCAGCCCGGGAGAGTACTACCTGGACTCACTCGCCGTTCTGCCCCAATACCAACATAAAGGAATAGCATCGGCCTTAATCAAGGAGATGTTCCGCCTGCGTAATGAGGCTGGCATCCCGCTGGCCACAATTGCCGTTGACCCCGAAAACGACACAGCCTACCGCCTCTACACCCGCCACGGTTTCCGTCATGACGGCAAAATCACGGTATTCGGTACCACATACGATCGTCTGATAGCACAAAACAATTATATTTAAACAATTACTGACTTAATTATGAGAAAAGGAACAATTTTTAGTTTGCTGGCTGTGTTAGCAATTACAGTCATGCAATCATGCTCGGCAGGTAACGGCTGGGTTAAAGTAGATGGAAACAAGTTCATAGACCCAGATGGTAAGGAGATTATATTCCGCGGGCTCTGTTTCTCCGATCCTGTAAAACTGGTTCGCGAACGCCAGTGGAACGAGCGTTATTTTGATGAAGCCTCCCAGTGGGGAGCAAACGTGGTACGGTTTGCCGTGCATCCGCAGAACATCAACGCCATGGGCTGGGAACGCACATTCCAGGCAATGGACCAAGGCATTGAATGGGCAAAGCAGCGCGGCATGTACGTGATAATGGACTGGCATTCCATAGGAAACCTCAAGGAAGAGCGTTACACGTCAGGCATGTACAACACCACCAAGGCTGAGACATTCAAGTTCTGGCGCACCGTAGCCCAGCGTTACAAGGATGAGCCTCAGGTGGCGCTTTATGAGATATTCAACGAACCTACCATAAACGGAACAGGGCCATGCACATGGACTGAGTGGAAACAGCTTCAGGAACAGATTATAGACACCATACGCACCTATAATCCCCATGCCGTCTGCCTGTGCGCCGGTTTCAACTGGGCATATGACCTCACTCCGGTAGCAAACGAACCTATAGCACGCGATAACGTGGCTTATGTTTCACATCCATATCCCATGAAACGTGACCAGCCATGGGAAGAGCAGTGGGAGAAGGATTTCGGTTATGTAGCTGACACCTACCCTGTAATATGCACCGAAATAGGATTCTGCCTTGAGAACGAACCGGGAGCCCACGTACCTGTAATGTCAACCGACATTTATGGAGAACACATTACCAAGTACTTTGAAAAGAAGGGTATATCATTCACCGTATGGTGCTTTGACACCAGCTGGGCCCCAATGCTCATAAGTGACTGGAATTTCACCCCAACCACCCAGGGACGTTTCTTCAAATCCTACCTGCAAAGCAAGAAATAACCAGTACTACTCTACAATAATTGTAGCAGAGGTAGTGGTGGCACGGAAAGCGGGAGCATAGAGGCACTGCATCACTGCGATGCCTTCCTGGAAACGACCCGGTTTCTGCACGTTGACCTCATACTCTATACGATAGCTGCCCTTGCTCAGACGGTCAATGTAGAACACGTTACGGGTATTGCCCGGAGCGGCATAGTAGCCTATGTCATCACGCCAGTTGTAGCTGTAGCCTGCAGCGGTGTTCACCGGCTCCATTGTGGCAGCACGCATGTCAGACAGTTGCAGATATTCCAGATTACGGTCAGTGGTAAGGTCAAACTGTATCTTAAGGCGGTCTCCCACGCGCAGTCTGGTGCCCGGCTTGACCTCCTCAAGACGGTCACCGTCAGATGCGCGGACCACACGCCATACGGTTCGTTTCAATGACATGCCGTTCTCACTATGCTCAACCTTATCCATCTCATCTGTGAACGAACGATAGATTGCGCCCCAGCTGATGCCCGGAGTCTTGCTGTCCACAGTAACCTCAGCCTTGTCACGGCTTATAGGCCCATCCCAGGTCTGGGTGGTATATCCTGCAGTAGCCTTTGAGTCCGATGCCTTTACCGCATCCTTTCCCACATAGATTGTAATGTCAGGATCTGATGCCAACTGAACATCGCCACCTGTAGCCATCAGCGCGGTGACAGCTGCTGCAGTTGCAGGCGATGAGCTCCAGCCTGTAGTCTGGCGTTGTTTGAGAAGCCAGCGGGCTGCCTCCACAGCCTGAGTCCGGTTGTCTGTAGCCAGCAGGGTACGGATTATCAGTGACTGGGTCTCTATGGGAGCCTCATGCCAGAGCAGTCCGCCCTGATTGTCACGCCAGTAACGGCCCATCTCATCGCTGTATAACGAACGCTCAACCAATGTTGCAGCAATATGCATAGCCTGGTCACTCTTACCCTGACGAGCCAACAGCAGAGCCAGCTGGGCACGGAACCAGAGGTCCAGGTCATGGGTGTCCTGCAGCTCCGCCAGACGTGCATAATAAGTGTGGCTGGCACGGGTTGAAGCGCTGAAAGGATATGATGCAAAGTATGAACGTGTCAAAAGATAGCTCAACTCACTGTACCCCAATGATTCGGGCTTACGCTCCACATTATATGACTTGTAGAAGTTTGAATCAAGGAAATCAAGGCCATGCTGTATCATCTCCTTTAGTTCCGGCGTGACCTCTATTACACCGTTCTCTATAAGCAGACCCAGACCTTGCAGGATCTCATCGGTTATATGTACGCTTGACGGGAGTCCGTCTATCCAGGGCCAACCCCCGTCACCCATCTGTGCGTCACGGAGTCTCTGAAGAGCATCCTGCATAGCCTTGGCCGTCTCTTCAGATCCCAGTGACGTGGCAAGGGAATGCAGACGGTCGCGCTCGCTCTGACTGCTGCGCAGCCAGGGAGTCTCTTCAAGCAACGTGGATGTCAGCTTCTGGTTACGCTCCAGCTGTGTCTGCCATTCCGATGCAGGCAGCACGGCCCACTCATCAAGCATCTGTCTGATGGCAGGATAGCGGCTGGACAGGTTTTCGGATATGGCGGCACCCATAAAGCTGTGGAACAGGCGAAGGTTACTGGGGTCATCCACACGTATCATTGAAGGCAGAGCCTGTATGGCATACCAAATGGGACTTGCGCTGTACTCCAAGGTAAGCTGCTCATCGGCCATAGTATTGGAACGCGTCTTATTCAGTTCCTCAAAGCGGAATGTGCGCTTTTCATTGCCGTTGCTGAACAAAGAGAGCGCCTGCACCACCTGCGTACGGTTGGAAAGCACCGGGATTGTCTCCTGCATACCGTCGCTGTGACCGGTGGTCTGGGCGGTTATAAGATAGGTCACGGCGGTCAGTCCGGCCGGCACGTTAATGATAAATCCCGTACCTTCATTACCACCTGCCGGAATGGATATGATTTTGGACTGTGTGCCTTCTATTATATTCAGGGACTTGCCGGTAACGGCATCGGTAAACGTAAGTGCCACCTTAGCCTTAACGGCTTCATCGGCCAGGTTGCTTACCTTTACGGTAAACTCCATGCGGTCACCCTGACGCAGGAACCTGGGTGCAGCAGGTTCAACCATTATCTGTTTACGGGTTGTGACAATACGTTCTATACGGCCTGTCTGGAGCGAATCCGTGAACGCGATGCCCTGCAGTTTCCAGCGGGTAAGCAGCTGCGGAGCGTTGAACCTGACCGTAGCCACACCCGCGGAGTCTGTTATCAGATACTCAAACAGGCCCGTGGGATTCATATCTGTTCTCAAGGTAACAGGAGCCAGCTCTGCTGATTCGTTGCTTGTTTCAAAAGCAATGTCTGCACCTACAGACCCTTGCTGTGACTCCAGGTCCATTGCACCTGCCGCCCTGGACATCATCATGGGACTGGCAAGCATATCCTCCTCTACCTCAGCATCATCTACCGCATAGACAGCATTGGCGCTCTTGAACATCACGCCACCACGCGCAAGCCTGGGTCTCACATAATACTCAAACGGATTAATCAGGGTACCGGTTATGGCTCTTTTACCCTTGTATTCATATTTGGTGTCCCATGCATGGTTCCAAGGCAGGTAGTTGTTGGCATATCTTAAAGGTAATGCCGCAATATCGGACGAACTGATATAGACCGCATTCCACGGACTGAAAGTCCATCTGTGATAGCTGTAACGGTCAAGTGCGGTATCATACATATCCAACATCAAGGCAGCAGTGACAGGATTACCCTGTTTATCTGTTATCCTGACCTTCCACTCTTCCTGACTGTCGGGTTCAAGCAGGTCGCGGAAAGTTACCAGCTCCACGTCAAGCTGCTTCCTGTGGTTCCGAACCTCAAAGCCCAATGCGCTGTTATTCCGGCCGAATCCTTCATAGACCAGACCTGTCTCTACCTCAATCCTTCCCACCATCTCCTCTACAACAGGAATCAACAGTTGCTGCTGCTTTCCGTTAGTACGTATTACGCCCCTGTCGCATACACCGAACCTGTCCTTGACATTATAGTAGATGACCGCGTCCGGCAGACAGCTTGAAAGACGTAAGGTTATGGTGTCACCTACCTCTGCACTGTTTGAGTGCCTGGAATCGGCAACACACCACAGATACTCGGACCCGGGCACGAACCCGAAATCATCATCCTGGACGAATATCGCGTCGCATATACCCTCTTCGGCGTTATCCGATGTAGCCTTAATCCTGTAGATACCTGACTTCAACCCTTTCAAAAAGAGATGATGACTTATAGGATAATCATCGGATGATGTCCTTATTGTCTTGTCAAGGACAGTTTCCAGGATGACAGGTTCAGCGTCAAAATCAAAGTCATATTTGGGGAATCGCTCTGCCAGATTCAGGTTATCCACACACTTGGTTATCTCGTCAAGACGCTTCTTTCCATTAACGTTGAACGGCAACGGCAACTTGCGTGCCGGGACATCCACACGTGATACCGTGACATGGACATCACCTTCAATCAAACGTCCTCCTGACAGGAGAAGCACATTCACCCAATATTCACCATTCATATTGGGATATGGATTGTCTGCCTCTACCACAACTCTTCGCTGTCCGCCTCCTACATCAAAATTAAGAGTCTTGTCATGGGTCTCACCATTGACATCGGTAACCATCACATTGACCGTAACCATACCGCTCTCCTGGTAAAGGATGCCGCTAGAAACCTTCAGGCTGAAACGGAACGATCCGTCGGCGGCAGTTTCAAGTTCACCGCTGTCCAACCGGTAGTTACCCCTGTCATCCTGGATACACAACGGATGCACCTGATAAGAGCTGACCGATGCCGTCCAACTTACCAAAGCCCCGTCAACAGGAACACCGGTAAGTGACATGGCCTTGCCCGAAACCTCAAAAGAGCGGTCCAGAAGCTTCTCGCCGGGCACGCGGTCCATAACGATTTCAAACTTGGGCTGACGGAAAGACTCTATATTAAGGTATGAGTAAACCGAGAAATCATAATCAGAGTCACTGTCGCTCACAACCCTTATTGAAGCTCTTCCGGGAATAATATTGTCCGGTATCATGAAGTCTCCCCTGGCCACGCCCATGCTGTCAGTGGTCAGCGTAAGACGTTCAACCTCCTTGTAATTGGCATCATAAAGAGTCGCTCTCACAACCACACCCTTTAGGACGCTTCCCTTATCGTATCCGTCGGACAGATAGGCCACACAATTGAAATGCACGGAATCACCAGGCAGGAAAGTGGAGCGGTCAGTAAAGACTACGGCATGTGCACGGTCCGGCATATCACTTACCCAAGGAATGTTGAATGTACAGTTACCCTTGTTCTCGCCCTTGTCAATTTCCATGGTGTAACGGCCGTTCCTGAGCCCTTCTATGGAAATGAATCCGTCATCCGATGAGAATCCCTGAGTTGCAATCCTGGTATGCTCATTGTTGCCGTTTACCTGCCATACGGTATAACGGCATGAAGGAACCGGTTCACCTGTCTTAAGATTTACGGTAGTTCCCGTCAACGCTCCGTTGTCGGCAACAGTATGTACAAGTCCCAACCCGTTGCATTCCAGATACTCGTATGCTATGCAGTCACCGCTGTTGAAATAGGGGCCTGTTGATGCCATCAGATAGTAGCTTCCCTGCATCACCGGCGGGACCGTCACTATAGTATGATGTTCCAACCAGTCATTCTGGTCATTAAGCCTCACGCTCCACTCCGAAACCGGTGAAAGCCTGTTAAGTTCCGACAGCAGCGTCACCTCATCAGTATGGTAACCTGAACCGCCTGCAAACTCCACAATCTTAAGATATACAGTCTTAGTATTGGTATAGGTCAACGAGGCCATTGTACCCTCACCAGGTACCATGTCCCTTTCAAGCGACAGGTTTATGGAACTGCGTTCTATCTGCGCAAGCAATTTCAGACACTCCAAAGCGCCTTCGCTCTTGGGCCACTTTTTCTGCGCCCTCATGCAGATGTCATGCGCATTTCTTTTCATGACTGCCTGCCGTTCCGGTTCATCGTCAAAATCATGGATATGATTCTCTATCATCTGCGCGGCAACGGAATAGAACTGTGTGCTGAACTTTACCTTTTTCTCATATTTATCGGCAAGAGCCAGACTGCCTTTAAGCCATAAGTCATAGTTTTTGTCCCATTTCTGTGAGTTGGAATCCAGATAATCGGCCAGCAGGTTCATACGCCTTATATCTATAGTGGTCCTGATGGAAGGCTTGGATCCCAGGTTATGCATCGTGAGACATTTAAGGATGTAGAAAGGCCACAGGTCAGGGTCATCGGGACCTACGTTGGCCACCGCATTGAGATAATCCTCTGGACTGCCGTACAGACGGCTGTCATCCAGGAAACCCCGCTTGGAATTAATGAACCTCTGGCCTGTAAGCGTAATCAGGGCATTGTCCAGAAGCATGTCGGCCAACTGCGGACGCAGTTTCAGGCCGGCCTTGTTACCCCCGGGGAAGAATTCTTCATAATACCCTGATGAGACTCCCCTCACATTGGCTTGTGATAAATCCATTCCATACAATCCCATCTGCGAATTCCGTGTATATGTCACATCGGCTGCAAGTCTTATTGACTGCTCCAGATGATAGCATATGGTATCGGTTATCATTTGCAGTGTCCACCTGTCAATAGGCGGATCTGGCATATCCGATGGCTTCTGACGCCGCAGATTGTAATCGTTGTACTGCTTGTATTGCAGATAACCCTTGGCCAGGAACGCGTGACAAAGAGCCTGATGTTCCCTTACCTTGAGTTTGGGAAGGAGTGTTTTGAACAGTTCAATCCCATTGACGGTACTGTTCTCGCCATAGGTCTGCTGCACCCGTGTAAGATACACCGCACTTTTTAGCATCTGGCGTCCGTCACCGTCACGGGCAGCCATATCCCAAATGGAGTTTATCTCCTTTGCCGCACTCTCAGGTAAGTCCTCTTCAATAAGTTTGTCCACCTTCTTCCATGCGCGTGAATACTTGTCAGCGCTGGCTGTTGCAGTAGTCAGTGTCATAATGATAATCAGAAATGATATTCTAAACAGATGCCTCATAAGCTCACGTTTTATGATTACTTCCGGCAAATATATCCGGAAAACATGCTTAAGTTAACTGCAAGAGCGTTGCAAAAACGTTGCAAAAACGCTGCAAGCACCGTTTTTATGACAATTAATCAAACAAACCACCCGATAAGGATTCGTAGCGGGAACGGCCCAGATGCTTGTAGGCCAGATCGGTAACCTCACGGCCGCGAGGCGTACGCTTTAGGAATCCCTCCTGAATGAGGAACGGCTCGTACACATCCTCTATGGTGCCGGCATCCTCGCTCAGTGCGGTTGCAATTGTGCCTATACCCACCGGACCGCCCTTGAACTTGTCAATGATGGTGGTAAGTATGCGGTTGTCTATCTCGTCAAGACCGTATTTGTCAATATTCAGTGCCTCAAGGGCGATGTTTGCGATTGAAACTGTGATGCGGCCCGATCCCTTTACCTGCGCAAAGTCACGCACGCGGCGCAACAGGGCGTTGGCTATACGGGGCGTTCCGCGGCTGCGGCCGGCTATTTCGGCTGCAGCATCTATATCACACGGTATACCCAGTATTCCTGCTGAACGCAGTATGATCTTCTGCAAAGTCTTGGCATCATAGTACTCCAGATGCATATTGATTCCGAACCTTGCGCGGAGCGGAGCGGTAAGCAGTCCGCTGCGGGTGGTTGCGCCAATCAGGGTAAACGGATTCAGGTCTATCTGTATGCTTCGGGCACTGGGACCTTTGTCAATCATGATGTCTATGCGGTAATCCTCCATTGCCGAGTAGAGATACTCCTCAACTACAGGCGACAGACGGTGGATTTCATCGATGAAAAGGACATCCTTGGGCTCAAGTGAGGTAAGGATTCCGGCCAAATCACCCGGCTTGTCCAGCACCGGGCCCGATGTGATCTTGAAGCCCACGCCCAGCTCATTGGCTATGATGTTGCTCAGTGTGGTCTTGCCCAGGCCGGGAGGGCCGTGCAGCAGGGTGTGATCAAGTGACTCACCTCTCTGACGTGCTGCCTGCACAAAGACACGCAGGTTATCCACGATTTTGCCCTGTCCGGCAAAATCGTCGAACCGCAACGGCCGGAGCGCGTTATCAAGCTCCTTGTCGCTTGCCAACTGCTGCTGTCTTATATCGAATTCTTCACTCATCTAGCCTTTTGGGGTCAGACCCCTTTGAATCATTTTTCGGTGAAAAAAGACACAAAGGGTTCAGACCCCAGTGTGCGCTGTTCACCAGTCTGCATATCTTTAAGTGTCACCTCGCCCTTGGCAAGTTCATCGCTGCCCACAATTGCAACGTAGGGAACTGAGTTGGCGTTGGCGTATGACATCTGCTTCTTCATCTTGGCATTATCCGGATATATCTCTGCCGGTATGCCTTTGGTGCGGATATCAGCCAACAGTTTGAGACAGAACTGAACCTCCTGCTCACCCAGATTCAGGAACAGCACCTTTACACCTCCTTGTGCCTCTTTGGGATAGAGATCCAATTGGTTCAATACATCATAAATGCGGTCTGCCCCGAACGATATGCCCACGCCGCTCACACCCGGAAGTCCGAATATTCCTGTGAGGTTATCATAGCGTCCGCCGCCGCTGATGGAGCCTATCTCTACGTCAAGTGCCTTGACCTCAAAGATAGCCCCTGTGTAGTAGTTAAGGCCGCGGGCGAGAGTCAAGTCAAGTTCCAACTGATTGTTGAGTCCCAGCTTTGTTGCACCATCCAGTATGAAACGGCACTCCTCTACTCCCTTTAATCCGGTCTCACTGCCTGCAAGCACTGAGGCTATTGTATCCAGTTTCTGGCTGTTGCTGCCTGTCAGCTTGATTATGGGCTGCAGCTTGTCTATTGCATCCTGGGGCAGACCCTTGTCGGCCAACTCGGCATTCACGCCGTCCAAACCTATCTTATCCAGTTTATCGATTGCAACCGTTATATCCACAATCTTATCGGATTGACCGATGGATTCTGCTATTCCGGCCAGTATCTTGCGGTTGTTGAGTTTAATGGCTACGCGTACGCCAAAACGGCTGAACACCATATCTATCATCTGGATAAGTTCTATCTCATATAGCAGTGAGTCACTACCTACTACATCGGCATCACACTGGTAGAACTCGCGGTAACGGCCTTTCTGCGGACGGTCAGCACGCCATACGGGCTGTATCTGGAAACGCTTGAAGGGGAACTGCAGCTCCTCACGGTGCATCACCACAAAGCGGGCAAAGGGGACGGTCAGGTCATAACGCAGGCCCTTCTCACAGAACCTGGATGCAAGTTTAAGACTGTTGCGTGAAAGCAGCTCCTCATCGGTCAGGCCACTCATGTAGTCGCCCGAGTTCTGGATCTTGAAGAGCAGCTTATCGCCCTCCTCGCCGTACTTGCCCATAAGGGTGGAGAGGTTCTCCATCGACGGGGTTTCTATCTGGCTGTAGCCAAACAGGCGGAATACTCCGCGTATGGTATCAAATATGTAGTTACGGCGCGCCATCTCCACCGGAGTGAAGTCACGCGTACCTTTGGGAATAGACGGTTTCATTCAGTAAATCAGCTTCTTCTTGATGTGTATATCATTATGTAATAAATCAGCGTGCCAAGTGAGCTTATGGCTGCCACAACGTATGTATATGCCGCTGCCTTAAGCGCATCCTGGGCATTTTTCATAGTTTCACTGTCGGCGGCACCGGTATGCTTGAGCCAGGCAAGTGCACGGCGGCTGGCATCTATCTCCACAGGCAGCGTGACAAAACTGAACAGGGTGGTCATGGCAAAGAGAGCTATTCCGGCAAGCATCAGACCGGAGAATACCTGAATCAACAGTATGCCGGCCAAAAGCACCCAAGTCACTATCTTTGACGAGAACTGCACGACAGGTACCAATGCCGAACGCATCTTGACCGGGGCATATTCCTTGGCGTGCTGCACGGCATGACCGCACTCATGGGCCGCCACTGCCGCCGCCATTATGCTGCGTCCGTTATAGACGTCACGGCTCAGGTTCACAGTGTTGTTCTCCGGATTATAGTGATCCGTAAGTTGTCCATCCACACATGTAACCTTGACATCACCTATACCATGCTGCTCCAGCATACGACGGGCAATATCATACCCGGTACTACCGTCACGGGTAGGAACTTTTGAATATTTCTGAAACTTGCGGTTCAGATTGGCCTGCACGGAAAAACTCAGAATGGCTATTCCGATGAACAGTATCCAATAGAACGCCTGAGGGCTTACAACGGGATCCATCACTCTCTGACTATTGTCTGGTGGCGGTCCGGACCCACAGATACTATTGAAACAGGGGTCTCAAGATACTCCTCCAGGAAGGTTATGTAATTGTTGAACTCCTCAGGGAACTCATCCTCATCATTCACCTTGGTAAGGTCTGTCTGCCATCCGGGAAGTTCCTCATAGATGGGCTCTACACCCTCGCAGTCAAACGGGAACTCGTCGGTCTGGGTTCCGTCGGGCAGTTTGTAGGCAACGCAGGCCTTGATGGTCTTGAAGGTGTCAAGTACGTCGCTCTTCATCAGGATAAGGTCGGTTACGCCATTCAGGCGGATGGCATAGCGCAAGGCTACCAGATCCACCCAACCGCAACGGCGGCGGCGACCTGTCACGGCTCCGAACTCATGACCGCGGTCTGAGAGAGCCTCACCGTCGGCATCGAACAGCTCGGTGGGGAACGGACCGCTGCCTACGCGGGTGCAGTAGGCTTTCATAATACCGTAAACCTTACCTATGTTGCGCGGAGCGACACCAAGACCGGTACAAGCACCGGCACAGATGGTGTTGGATGATGTTACGAACGGGTATGAGCCGAAGTCTATATCCAGCATGGTTCCCTGAGCCCCTTCGCACAGAATGGTCTTACCCTCACGGAGCAGGTTGGCTACGTAATGCTCGCTATCCACGAACTTGAACTGTTTCATATACTCAATGCCCTCGCGCCATGCTTTCTCCAGCGGAACCAGGTCATACTCAAAGTTCAGGCTCTTAAGGGTGCGCTCATGGGCAGCGCGTGCGGCAGCATAACGCTCCTCAAAATCTGGGCGCAGCAGGTCACCTACGCGTACACCTGTACGGGCCACCTTGTCAGTGTATGTAGGACCGATGCCGCGACCGGTAGTACCAACCTTATTGGAACCTTTCGATGCCTCCAATGCACTGTCCATAAGACGGTGTGTGGGCAGAATAAGATGTGCTTTCTTGGATATGAGCAAGCGGTTCTTCAGGTCTACTCCCGCAGCTTCAAGTGACTCGGCCTCTGCTTTGAAAAGTGCTGCATCCAGCACCATACCGTTACCGATGATATTCTGCTTGTTGCCCTGGAATACGCCTGACGGGATTGACTTGAGCACGAATTTCTTGTCATCAAAAATAAGCGTATGACCGGCATTGGGACCGCCTTGGAAACGTGCCACCACGTCATAGCGTGGAGTAAGCACATCCACTACCTTACCCTTGCCTTCATCACCCCATTGCAGTCCCAGAAGGACATCAATCTTTTCTGTTTTCATTTCTTGTCTATATCTGTTTTGTTGTTCATCAGCTTTTTCTGCTTCCTTTTAAGTGATGCATAACACTTGCTGCACAGACCATACGCATTAAGCGTCCATCCGGTCATTGTGAAACGCCTGGTTCGCATCTCCCCTATCTGGCGGCGGACCCTTTCGTCATTCATTTCCGTTGTCTTGCCGCATCCGCCGCATATCAAACGGATAGTTCCCCTGTTCCTGTCTGTCCTCTCATATAACAACTGGTCATTCACCAATATCTTCCTGACCAATCCGGCATTTTCAAAAAGCTCCAGACTGTTATACACAGTGGCTCTGCTCACCCTGAGGCGACTCTTTTCCGACATGTGCCTGGACAGTTCCTCGGCAGAGACGGAAGATTCATTGGAATAGATAAAATCAAGCACCGCAATTCTCTCCTGCGTATTCCGCAAAGAGTTAAGGCGCAGATAATCCATTAGCTTCTGCCTGGCCTGCAACAAACTGTCATTCTTATCCATTATCCCTGTCCAAACGGTCCAGAACCGCTCTGGCAGCCTGGGCGCACAAAATGTCCTTACCGCTTATGGCGGCCTCAGCCTGGTCTTTCACCTCCTGGACATAACGGGACCCCATCTCACGATCCCCGCGCAGCAGATGTGCAAGCGTCAGGAAACCGCAATAACGGGTTATCGCATTGTCGGAAGCGATCCACCTGAAAGCAGCCTCAGCCGCATTCCTCATGCGGCTGAACAGATACATGGAACAGACTTCAGCAAGGTCGGGGTACCTGATCTGTTCAATCCAAAGGTCAGCCATATCCGGCAGGAACTGATCCTCCGGATATACAAGTGATGCTAAAATCCTGCACTCGCGGATATCCTCTTTCCACAAGGCTACCGCGAGTTCAGAACTCTTTCCCGTTTCAGACGCTATATCCTTAAGCTGTGGAATCCCTACGCCAAAATTGAGCTTATACTCTATGCCTGCCTCCCTCATGCCTGTGGAAGCAACGCCGTTCATGTTCAGTCTCAGTTTTCTTTTTATCTCAAGGATTCTATCTTGGACAGTCATTTTGGTTGTTATAGCGTCATATTATCCATTCACTGAGGGAGATGCCGTTTCTTATACTGGTGAGGGGCTTCACCCTTCTCCTTGAAGAATGCGGCATAGAACGACTGACGGTTGGCAAAACCGGACATACGTCCTATCTCCTCCATCGTAAGGTCCAGATAGCGTTTATCGGTCAGATAATGCATCGCATCACGCACTCTGAATTCGTTCACCAGACTGGAATAGTTCATTCCGAATCTTGAATTGATCACCGCCGAAAGATACCTTGGATTCGTATTCAAGTCTTCGGCCAACTGCTTTGCGGAATATTCAGGATCGCGGTACTTTTTCTGGGCAACCACGATTGTCAGAATCCCGTCATACAGTTCATCTGCAAGTTCTGCACGGATCAGGCCCCGGTAATTAGCGTTCTTTTCGGCCTTATCCCTGATTTTGTAAGGTTTGGGGTTAATTTTCATATGTTTGTTCGTAAGGGAAATTTATTGACCTTCGTGTTGTTGTTTTGCGTCCACAAAATAAATGTTTTTCCCGCTAATTCCATACATATAAAAGTCAATATTGTTTAAAATAACAACAAGAATTTCATCTCACAGCCCCAACACCATTTTTTTTGTAATTTTGCGTTATTACACCTATCCCGTATGATAGACCAGCTCACAATAGAAAAGATACTTGATGCCGCCAACATTGTTGATGTGGTATCGGAATTCGTCACCCTGCGCCGGCGTGGAGTGAACTTTGTGGGACTGTGTCCTTTCCACAATGAGAAGACCCCCTCTTTTTACGTATCGCCTTCAAAGGGGATATGCAAATGTTTCAGTTGCGGCAAAGGCGGAAACGCGATACATTTTCTCATGGAGCACGAGCAGATGTCATACTGGGATGCTGCCAAGTGGCTGGCCCGCAAATACGGGGTACCGTACAGTGAACGTGAGCTGACGGATTCCGAGAAGGCTCTCCAGAACGAACGTGAATCCATGTTCATAACAAACCAGTTTGCCGATGATTTCTTCAAGCAGCAGCTGCTCAACACAGAGAGGGGACGCGCCATCGGTCTGGCCTATTTCCGTAAGCGCGGGTTCCGCGATGACATCATTGACAAGTTCCATCTGGGATACTGTCCCGACAGTCCCGATGCCTTGGCTACCGCGGCAATTGCCAAGGGATATACACGTGACAACCTGGTCAAGACCGGGCTGTGTTATGAGCGTGAGAATGACGGAGCTCTGCGTGACCGGTTCCACGGCCGCGTGATTTTCCCGGTACACTCATTGGCAGGAAAGATAGTGGCTTTTGGCGGACGCATCATGAACGCCGGTGCCAAGGTAGCCAAGTATGTGAATTCGCCGGAGTCCATTATCTACTCCAAGAGCCGTGAACTATACGGTCTATACCAGGCCAAGCAGGCCATAGTACGCAAGGACCGCTGTTTCCTGGTAGAAGGTTATGCCGATGTAATCAGCATGTTCCAGAGCGGAGTTGAGAACGTGGTGGCATCAAGCGGCACATCACTCACTCCCGGCCAGATACGCCTTATCCACCGTTTCACAAACAATATTACCGTACTCTATGACGGTGACAAAGCCGGCATCAAGGCATCATTGCGCGGCATCGATATGCTGCTGGCCGAAGGCATGAACGTAAAGGTCCTTCTGCTGCCCGACGGCGAGGATCCCGACAGCTTTGCCCAGGGCCGCAGCGCCACCGATTTCCAAAAGTACATCGACACCCATCAGGTGGATTTCATCCGCTTCAAGGTAAACCTTCTTATGGAGGACGCGGCCGATGACCCGTACAGCCGCAGCGAGCTTATCAAAAGCATAACGCAGAGCATATCGGTTATACAGGATCCGATAGTCCGTTCAGTCTATATCACTGAGTGCAGCCAGATAATGAAGATTGATGAGCGTCTGCTCATTAACGACGTGAACCGTCGCCAGCGCGAGCAGGCTCAGGCCGCTCCCCAGCCCCAGCGTCCGGCCCAACCGGCCGATGAAACAGAGCAGAATCCCGAGCCGCAGGCGGCAGAATCAGAGAATCCTGATGCTCCCCAGACTCCCCCAGAAACTACGCTCGAGCCTGAGATATCGGCCCAGGACAAACTTCGTCAGGATATTCGCGCACTCAAGCGTGAAGGATTCGGCCCAATGATGGAAAAGGAACGACTGCTGTCACAGCTAATTGTAAGGTACGGCGGCAAAGTCATGTGCACTTTCCAGAATGAAGATGACCAGGAACAGGATATGACTGTGGGGCAGTTCATAGTAGGGTCTCTCCAGAACGACGGACTGGAGTTCCGCCACCCGGTTTACAGGCGTTTTGTAGAGATTATGGCCGACCATCTGGAGGAAAAGGACTTTAACAGCGAGAAGTTCTTCATGTCCCACCCCGAGACATTCGTAAGCCTCACTGCCGCCAGCCTGATGGAAGAACGCTACCAGCTGAGCGCCATTTTCAAGGACAGCAAACCAGTCGAGGACGGACAGCGCCTACTGCAACTTACCCGCCACATCATGGCCGACTACCAGATGGAGGTGCTTCGCCTTGAAATCAAAGACGTAGAAAAACAGATGCAGGATCCCGCCGCCCTTGAATCATCGGAAAAACTCATGGAACTGCAACGCCACTACCAGCAGCTCCTCTCTGCCCGCGCTGAACTCTCCAAGATATTAGGAGAGAGAGTTGTCAATCTTTGAAAAAATTACTTGCGGGGGGCAATAAGATTCATGAACTCCTCGCGGGTCTTGGCGCGGTTGAACGCACCGGTAAAATCTGATGTGGTGGTTACAGAGTTCTGCTTCTCCACGCCGCGCATCTGCATGCACATGTGGCTGGCCTCTATGACGACCATTACCCCAAGAGGCTGGAGGGTCTCCTGAATGCAATCCTTTATCTGTGATGTCATGCGTTCCTGAACCTGCAGGCGGCGTGCAAAGGCATCGACCACGCGTGCTATCTTGCTCAGCCCCGTGATGTAGCCGTTGGGGATGTATGCCACATGGGCTTTGCCGTAGAAAGGCAGCATATGATGCTCGCACAGCGAGTAAAAGTCAATATCCTTTACTATCACCATCTGGCTGTAATCCTCCTTGAACATCGCGGAACGAAGGATTGCGGCAGGATCAATATCATATCCGCTGGTAAAGTCCAGCAGCGTCTTGGCTACACGCAAAGGGGTTCGTGCCAGACCCTCACGGTCCGGGTCAGGCTCTATAAGCCTTAAAATATCTTCGTAATGTTTCTTTAATGCCAGGAATTTTTCCGATTCCTCATCGGAAAATGGTATCAACGAACTCATAATGAAACTGTTATCTCCTGATTACGTAAAATAATCATTCCTTTGTAGGGAGTCTCTTTCTTAAGTCTGCGCAACGTTTCGTAAGCCTCCTCATAATAAAGGAAATCGCCTACCGTACAACGCCAGCGCGGATTACGGAACTCGGTATATACAGACAGGTCAGGATATTTCTCCCTCAGGAACCTGTCAACCTCATTGGCTTTCTCCTTCGATGCACGCGTGTTGTTTCCTGCATATACCTCTACCCGGTATCCTCTGGCCTTGATTTTTGTGCCCGACTCGGCATCAGATACACTACCGATGAGACTGTCCAGACGTGCGTCGCACTCAATACGTATGCGACCCTTACCGGGAATATCCCTCTCCAGCTCCTGAACCAGTGTCCTTTGCTGGGCACTGGCCAGAGCCGTAAAGAAAACCATCATAAGAATTAATGTCGATTTTCTCATAACAACTTAATCCTTAGATTTTAGCCTATTTTCGGATGACGTTTTTACCGTTTTGTAGGGAGTAATGGGGTCCATTATGACCAAGAAACGGTGAAAGCGGCGCCGGAAAGAGGTTGAAATCTTATTTTTTCCAAGCGTCGATGATGCCCTTGAAATCAGCGACCTTAAGTGAGGCACCGCCAATCAGACCACCGTCAATATCGGGCTTGGCAAAAAGCTCACCTGCATTTGAAGGCTTGCATGAACCACCGTAAAGGATTGAGGTATCCTCAGCCACCTGCTTGCCGTACTTGTCGGCAATGACTGAACGGATGTAAGCGTGAATCTCCTCAGCCTGATCGGCAGTAGCGGTCTTGCCGGTTCCGATAGCCCAGATAGGCTCGTATGCTATGGTGATGTTCTTGAACTCATCGGCAGACAGATTGAACACTGAACCTTCCAGCTCAGCCTTAACGATCTGGTTCTGGATACCCTTTTCACGCTCGTCAAGTGACTCGCCTATGCAGAAGATGACCTTAAGGCCGTTGGCCAGAGCCAGCAGAACCTTCTCCTTAAGGATGTCGTATGTCTCGTGGTAGTACTCACGGCGCTCTGAGTGACCCAGAATCACATACTCTGCACCGGTTGACTTGACCATAGCGGCCGATACCTCACCGGTATATGCACCAGACTCCTTGTCTGCACAGTTCTCGGCAGAGAGACCTATAACTTTGTGGTCAATGATTTCCGAAATCTTGGCAAGATGAATGAACGGTGTGCCGATTACGACATCACAATTGGGCTTATCAGCAGCCAACACCTCATTAAGCTCTGCGGCCAAAGCCATACCCTCCTGGAGAGTCTTGTTCATCTTCCAGTTTCCGGCAACAATTTTCTTTCTCATTTCAAACAGTATTAAAGTGTTATTGTATCAATGTCTTAAGTCTGTCTATAAGCACAATCAGCAAAAGCGGCGCCACAAACAGTAGCAGGACCGCCCATGGTGTGCGCATGGGATCAGGTTCAGGCACCTGACCAATACTGATCTCTTCCAGGGGAGCCGACAGTTCCTCATCGGATGGAATGCACGGATGGCTCCACTTGTTCACTATCACGCCATTCTTGATGAGCACCAACCCGGGATTGGAACGGATCATTGTCTTAAGCGGTATCTCGTCACAGAAAAGGAACGGGAACTCGGCACCCGCGTTCTCAATCCATTGGTGTATGGCCTCATCGCCCGAAGAGGTAAGGCCAATCATGTCATATCCCCAATGCTCGCAATAGTCAAAAACATCGTCTATCAGATCCAGGTTACTCTCATTTGCATCCTCCACATGGGGTGAAACCAGCAGAAAAGTGTAGCCCGGATTACCCAGTATGTCCAAAGTGACGTCATTCATGTCTCCGTCATACAGGGAGAAATCGGAGAATGCATGATTCCCTCCGGCAACCTCTTGTTTCAGGTCAGTACCCACCTTGTAGGGACGGAAATCAAGTACCGGCAGGCTTTTCACATTGCCGGCCATGAACCTGACGCTGATTGCAACCACTATGATTATCACTATCCACTGCCTGCGGCCATCCACAAACGGTATTATGAGTTTGCATTTTATAAAGACCAGCACCGCAAGCAGCAGCAGGAACACGTTCTTGCCGAAAGTCTGCCAATTGGTAAGCACCAGGGCATCACCGAAACAGCCGCAGTCATCGACCGGATTCCTGAGTGCTATGTAGAGGGTAAAGGGGGTGAGCACAACCATCATGATGAGCACCAACAGAGAAGTTCCCCTGGAAAAGACACCCAGCAACATGTAAGCGCCCATAAGGATCTCGAAACCGGCCAGCAGACATGCCAGGATAAGCAGTGTGGAATCAAGCATGGAACCACCCATGCCAAAGGCATACAGATAATCCGACAGCTTAATTTGCGTACCTACCGGATCTATCGCCTTGACTATACCCGAGAACATGAAAGTCAGACCCAGGATAATCCGGCAGAAGTTCACCAGAACCTTGAGCGGTTTATTGTTGCTTTTGATTTCGTTATCCATCATTCCTATTTTTCTTCAGGTTGCTCAATGACCGTCTTTATAAGCCCGAACACCGCATAGTTTATCATGTCCATATAGTTGGCGTCAATGCCCTCCGATACCACTGTCTTCCCGTCATGTCCTTCTATCTCCTTGGTACGGTTTATCTTGGTCAAAATAAGATCCGTGTATGACGTGGTGCGCATTCCGCGCCAGGCCTCATCATAGTCATGATTCTTCTTTTTCATCAGGTCCAAGGCGGCACCGGCATACTTGTCATACTCTTTTATTGCCCACTCTGCATCAACATCAACAGTATCTGAGAATCCGTGCTCCAACTGTATCAGGGCAATTATTCCGTAATTGACTATGCCTATAAGCTCTGAACGTATGCCCTCGTCTATGAGTGATACGCCCTTGGTCTCAATGCTCCGTATGCGTTTGGCCTTGATGAATATCTGATCGGTAAGGGATTCCGGACGCATTATACGCCATGAAGCTCCGTAATCCTGGAGTTTCTTCACGTACAGTCCGCGGCACAGTCTTATCACCTCCTCAAACTCACTGTTCGTATCGGGAGCCGAATTGATTTGTCCTTTCCCTTTACCCATGTACTACTGTCAGTTAACCCTCAGTGTCTGTCCCACCTTGATTATGGCATTCCTTGAAATGCCGTTCAACTTGCAGATATTAGCCACCGAAGTCTCATTCTTTATTGCTATCCTGCTCAGAGTATCCCCGCTCTTGACCTTGTAATAGACCTCGCGGGTATTCTTCTGATACACATAATAATCCGTCACAACCTTCTGGTTGGAGAAGTCAAACATAAAAGCCGGGTTAATGGCGTTACCCAGAATACGCGTCTCAAAATGAAGATGCGATCCGGTTGACCTTCCCGTATTGCCACCCAATCCAATCGGGTCTCCGGCATGTACAATGTCATTCTCGTTCACCAGTTTCTTGGACAGGTGCCCATAGACCGTCTCCAGGCCGTTGGGATGACGTATCACAAGATAATGTCCGTAGCCACGACGCTCATAGCGCGATATACGCACCTTTCCGTCAAATGCCGCACGTATGGTATCACCAACCTTCACCTTAATGTCAATCCCAAGATGCGCACGGCCACGGCGCGGACGGTATCCGTACTTGTCGGTTATACGGGTGCTGTCGGTAGGCATGCAATACCCTTTCATGGATATTATGACCGAATCCGGCAGGACCACCTCGTTGTATCCGTGGACATACTCGTTACTCCATTCAGGATAGAGATAAGATGCCGGATTGTCCAGGTCAACCGCAAGTCCGGGACTGAGATGTGCGGGCAGAAACACCTGCTCCATAGGCTGCACAGGTATAACACGCGCCGGCATTGCGTCCTGGGCCACGGACTCCGTTACGCCCAACGCAACCGCAAGCAGCAAAATCATTATCCTGCAAAAAACCTTCATCCCTTTTTTTATTTTTATTTCAAAATGCAAAGATAATGCAAGCATATAGAATTATAAAATAGCCTGCCCATTTTTTTATCACGATATGGATGACCAGTCATAGTCATTCTTCTTAAGACGCCGGAGCATTCGGCCAAACAGTTGGTTTTCCGGACGTGACAGTTCCGGATCCTGGGCTACAATATCCTTTGCTATCTCACGGACATGCTCAATCAGGGTTCCGTCGCGTGCCAGATTTGCCAGCTTAAGGTCAAAAGCCATTCCGCTCTGCTGGGTACCTTCCAGGTCACCCGGCCCGCGAAGTTTCAGGTCGGCCTCGGCTATCTCAAAACCGTCACATGTGGCAGTCATTATCTCAATACGCTTGCGGGTATCCTCCGAAAGCTGGTATGGGGTTATAAGCAGGCAGTAAGACTGGTCGGCTCCACGACCCACACGCCCGCGCAACTGATGCAATTGGGACAACCCGAACCTGTTGGCATTCTCTATCACCATAATGCTGGCATTAGGAACATCCACACCCACTTCAATCACAGTTGTAGCCACCATGATCTGAGTCTCATTACGCTTGAAACGCTGCATCTCGGCATCCTTCTCGGCCGGTTTCATGCGTCCGTGCACTTTGCTCACGCCATATCCGGCAAACCTCTCACAGATTGTATGGTAACCCTCCTCCAGGTTCTTAAGGTCAATCTTCTCACTCTCCTCAATGAGCGGATATACTATGTAGGCCTGTCGTCCTTTCTTGAGTTCACGGTCCAGGAAAGCATAAACAGACGTATGGTTACCGTCATAGTAGTGATCGGTCTGAATAGGTTTGCGTCCGGGAGGCAGTTCATCGATTACAGATACATCCAGGTCACCGTAAAGGGTCATGGCCAGTGTCCGCGGAATAGGTGTGGCGGTCATAACCAGTACATGAGGCGGCATACTGCTCTTGTTCCACAGGCGCGCCCTCTGCGCCACCCCGAAACGGTGCTGCTCATCTATCACCACAAATCCCAGACGGTTGAACTCCACCGGATCTTCAAGGACTGCATGTGTGCTTACAAGAATATTTACGCTGCCGTCCTTCAGTCCCTGCAGGACAGACTCCCTTCGCTTACCCTTGATACTGCCGGTAAGCAGTTCCGCCCGCAAGCCCAATCCTTCGATGAAACGGCAGATATTAGCATAGTGTTGCTCCGAGAGGATTTCTGTAGGAGCCATAATGCATGCCTGATAACCGTTATCTATGGCTATGAGCATGGTCATTAGAGCCACCATGGTCTTGCCGCTACCCACATCGCCCTGCAGCAGGCGGTTCATCTGCCGTCCGCCACCCATGTCATTGCGTATCTCACGTATCACGCGTTTCTGCGCACCAGTAAGGCTGAAAGGCAGCTTTTCATTGTAGAAACGGTTGAATTTATCGCCTACTCTGGCAAAAACATAACCCTTGAACCTGCGCTGACGGTCACTTGCAAATCGGGCCAGGTTAAGCTGTACATAGAAAAGTTCTTCAAACTTTACCCTGAGCTGTGCCAGACGCAGTTCCAGCGGGGTGTGCGGATTATGAAGAATCTTCAGGGCATCGGTCAGCGGCATCAGATGCTCCTTTTCACGCAGCCAGTCAGGCAATGTCTCCGGCAGAGGCTCCACGATCAACGCCATCAGGTTGTTTACCAGCTTGCGTATGGCAGTGGAGTTCAGACCCGCCTTCTTCATCTTCTCGGTGGTGTTGTAGTATGGCTGCATACCCATTTCCGAGAGATTCAGGTTTGCCTCAATATCTATCTCCGGATGGGCCAAGTTCACCCTGCCCCCGAATATGGTTGGCTTACCGAAAACCACGTAATCCACGCCCGGGCGATAACGGTCCAATGTAAATTTTATTCCACTGAACCAGACCAAATCTGCCACACCGCTGCCGTCACTAAAATGTGCCACAAGACGCTGCTTGCGGCCCTCGCCTATCTGCTCAAAGCTCAGTATACGCCCTTTGAGCTGGATATAAGGCATAGTGCCATCAACCTCCCTGATCTGGAAGATGCGGCTGCGGTCTATATATTTGTAAGGAAAAAAGTAAAGAAGATCCTGAAGCGTGCTTATCTGCAGCTCTCCTTTAAGGAGCGCCGCTCTTGCCGGACCTACACCAGGCAGATACTTGACATCACGCTGTGAAAGGTCAAGCATCAGGCACGCCCGAACATCATCTTGTCACAAACAGAGGCGGTAACCTCATCTCCACGAAGCCGGCTGATAATAGCCTTGGCAAACTCCACAGCAGCGGCAGGACCGCAGGCTGTAATCAGATTCCCGTCCTTTTCAACGAAAGATCCGGTGCATTCGGCTCCTTTCAGCATATCCTCACAACCGGGATAGCAGGTGGCTTTCTTGCCCTGCAGAAGTCCATGCTTACCCAACACTGTGGGAGCGGCACAAATAGCAGCGATGGGGATGTTATGCTCATTTGCAAATTTCAATATAGCCTCAAGCCCCTTATGCTTACCCAAATTGGTGGCACCAGGCTGTCCGCCGGGAAGTATAAGCATCTCAGCATCACTGAAATCGGTGTTCTCAAACAGGTCATCGGCCTGGACGGGAATACCCTGACTGCTCTTGACAAGGAATTCGTCCGAGATGGAAATCGTATTCACTTCTATTCCCGCACGGATAAGCATATCCAGTGGAGTTATTGTCTCAATGGCTTCAAAGCCTTCGGCTAGAAAGATGTAAACCATTTGAATTGAGAATTGAGAGTTGATAATTGAAAATTCTTGAACCTGCGTTATTTCAGCTTGAAGTAGTAGGTGATGGTGCCGGTCTGGTTGTTTTCACCTCCTATTGCGTTGAACTTTGTCTTACGTGCAGCCTGCTCAGCCGCATTACGGAGTTGCAGATTAGTGGTATTGGTACGGTTGTTGATTCTGGTATCAACCACATTGCCGTCCGGATCGACCGTTATGGTCACAACAACACGACCTTCGTCCTGTATGCCATCATATGCAGGTCTGGGCAATTCACCCAACATATCGCGGCCTCCCAGGTCCCATGTTCCATAGCTTCCGGTACCGGTTGGTTTGCCCTGCGAGCTATTGCCTTCTGTCGATCCGGGAGTGCCCTGCACTTCAGTATCTGTCTCGGTTTGCGCGCTTGACTGCATGGTAGTACTGCGACCGAATGCGTTAGCCATCAGGTTCTGCGCCTCCTGGGCAGCCTGACGTTCAAGCTCGGCCTGTATCTCCTCGGGCGTGGGCTGTCTTACCTCCTCGGTTGGCGTGACGGTCTTTTCCCTCTCACCGCTCTCTATGGCCACCGTCTCCTCCATGTTCTGCGTCAGGTTAGGCTCAGCCTGCGGAGCCACCGGTACAGGCACAGAAACGGGAGCCGGAGCAGGCATAGAGTTGACCTCGGTAAACTCATAGTCAGTGTCCAGGTTTCCCATATTGCCCAGCATTACAGGCACGCCGCTTTCAGCCTGCGCAACAGGTCTGTTCAGATGCAGCAAAAGCAGCAATACCACAACACCGCCATGAAGCAACAGCGTCCACAGTGCCGAAAGAAAACTGAACTCCCTTTCCTTCTTTTTCATTCCGGGATACTATTTGCGGTCGGGCCTGCGAGTGGCAAGCACCACCTTGAACTGGTTCTCGTTAGCTATGTTAAGCACCTTTACAATCTCCTTGTAAGGCACTGACTCATCGGCATAAAGCGCCACATACATGTCCGGCTCCTTCTGCGAACAGTCTATCAGGAACGCTGTCAGCTCATCGAACACTATGGGCATCTCATCGTCATTGCCGAAAGCCGTGTAGTAATTCAGGTCACGGTCTATGATGACACGTGTGAGCGGCTTGGCCGATGTCTGCTGCGAACTTTGCGGAAGCAGCACCTTGATGGCGTTGGGACTCACCATGGTGGATGTTATCATAAAGAATATCAGCAGCAGGAAAATGATGTCAGTCATTGACGACATACTGAACTGCGGCGATACCTCATTACGTCTCTTCAGCATATCACTTCTCCAGATTTACGGTGAAATCCTGTATGAAGGACTCCATCTCGTTAGCTATACCGTCAACCCTTGACACCAGGTAATTGTAAGCGAACAGGGCAATGATACCTACAATCAGACCGCCTACGGTGGTGATCATGGCTTCATAGATGCCGCCCGACAGCAATGAAACGTCAATGTTGTTGCCTGCATTGGACATCTCCCAGAATGCGCGGACCATACCTATCACCGTACCCAGGAAACCTATCATAGGAGCGGCGCTGGCTATGGTTGAAAGACCTTTCAGACCTTTCTCCAGCTTGGCAATCTCAACGTTGGCCGCATTTTCCATACCCAGTTGGACATCCTTGGGGTCATGACCGGCCAATCCGACGCCTTTCTCAACTATACGGCTTAACGGCGATGCAGTTGACTGGCAGAATATCTGGGCCGATTTTATCTCACCGTTCTTCATGTAATCTTTCACGCGGTCCATGAAATGGGGGTCCTTGATGGTTGCCTTTCTATAGACCGACAGACGGTTAAAGAAAATGTAGAAACAGATAATTGAAAGAAGCAGAAGGACAATCATGATCCAGCCACCCTTAAGAGCCATGTCAAATAGATTCATCTTGTCGGAAGTCTCCTCCGCCAACTGCAGGGCCATCTGGCTGTCAGCCATGTTTTCGCCCAATGTCTGTGCTAAAGTAGATTGTAGGAACATATTCAAATAATGCATTTTTTATACTCGTTAATTGTCTTTTCCAGTCCCAAATAAAGTGCGTCACACACCAGTGCGTGACCTATGGATACCTCATCTATCCAGGGTATCTGCTGCTTGAGGAACTTAAGGTTCTGCAGGCTCAGGTCATGGCCTGCGTTAAGCCCCATTCCGCATTCCTGCGCCATCTTTGCAGCCTCCACAAAAGGTTTGACTGCCATCTCAGGGCTAAGTTTAACGTAGTGCAGTGCGTAGGGCTCCGTATATAGCTCCACACGATCGGCACCGGCCTTGGCCGCCATCTCCACCATCCTTGGGTTGGCATCCACGAAGATTGATGCACGGATACCGTTTTGCTTTAGCTCCGCTACAATCTCTGTAAGGAAATCCTGCTCTACAAGAGTGTTCCAGCCATGGTTTGAAGTTATCTGGTCTGGTGCATCGGGCACAAGGGTTACCTGTGCCGGCTTGATTACCTTGACCAGTTCCATGAATGCAGGTGCAGGGTAACCCTCTATATTGAATTCTGTGGTAAGCACCTTCCTGAGGTCAAACACATCCTGACGCCTGATATGCCTTTCATCGGGTCTGGGATGAACCGTGATACCGTCTGCCCCAAAACGCTCACAATCCAGGGCCACCTTTACCACATCGGGGTTATTACCGCCCCGCGCATTGCGTAAAGTGGCTATCTTGTTGATGTTTACACTTAATCTGGTCATAAAAGTCCCTTCACTTGAATAAAATGAACTATCTTTGCCCGGAGCAATCATTCCTTACATGCTCCAATCAGCAAAGATAGGAATAATTCCGCTCATCATTGCTTAAAAGATTATAAAGATGAGATTCGCTATATTCGGAAACCCGTCAACAGCCAAGACCTGCGGCCAGGAGCAGCAGTTCTTCAGACTGATTCGCTCACTAGGCGATGAAATATCTGTTGACAGCAGCTACCTTAAGTTCCTCACCGTAACTTTAGGGCTTGACATCCCATATGACAACATCATTGGGAATGATGACTTTACTGCCGATGCAGTTGTAAGCATAGGAGGCGATGGTACTTTCTTGCGCACCGCTACCCGTGTGGGCAGCAAAGGCATCCCGATGGTTGGTATCAACACCGGCCGTCTGGGCTTCCTGGCCGACATCACCACCGACCGCATTACCGATGCCATTACCCGCATCCATAACGGCGACTTCACCCTGGAGCAACGTAACCTGCTACAGGTAAGCATGAACGGTCTGCCCGAAGGACACACCCCTTATGCCCTGAATGACATAGCCATTCTCAAGCATGACATCTCATCGATGATTCAGATTGCCACCAGCGTGGGCGGCACCCCCATGATTACCTATCAGGCCGACGGTCTGGTGGTAGCTACTCCTACCGGCTCCACCGCCTACTCCCTGAGCGTGGGCGGCCCCATCATCGCTCCCGGCACCAACGTGATATGCCTCACTCCGGTTGCTCCGCACAGCCTGACCATGCGTCCGCTGGTGCTCCCCGCCGATGAGACCATCCGTCTGGATGTAACCAGCCGCAGCCACAGTTTCCTGGTATCTATCGACGGCAACAGCTTTAGCTGCCCCGAACACACCGCAATCGAAATCAGCCGCGCCCCATTCAAGATAAACGTAATCAAACCCGCCAAGGGCGACTTCTTTGCCACCCTCCGCGCCAAAATGCTCTGGGGAACTGACTCAAGAAAATAAATTGAGAATTGAGAATTGAGAATTATAAAAGGCGTTCGAAAATGTTTCGAGCGCCTTTTAATGTCGCGGGAATTAACGTAGGTGCTTGTTAATTTTCAATTCTCAATTCTCAATTACCTTTGCGTAGGATTCAAGGAAGCGGTCGGCATCCTGCTTTGTTATGCACAGGGGCGGGAGGAGGCGGATTACGTTGGTGCCGCTTACTCCGGTAAAGATGTGCTCTTCAAAGAGCAGACGCTGGCGTATCTCCTTGATGGGCTGGTCAAACTCCATACCTATCATCAGGCCGCGACCGCGAACCTCCTTGGGTCCGGGAATCTGCTTGAGCTGCTCAAGCAGGTATGAGCCTACGGTTGCGGCATTCTCTACCAGATGATCCTGCTCTATCACGTCAAGCACAGCCATTGCGGCGGCGCAAGCCAGATGGTTGCCACCGAATGTGGTACCCAGTTGGCCGATGACCGGTTGGAACATGGGGCTGATAAGCAGACCACCGCAGGGAAGTCCGTTGGCAATACCCTTCGCTACGCTAATGAGGTCGGGCTTGATGCCGTTGTACTGGTGGGCGAAGAACTTACCGCTGCGGCCGTAACCGCTCTGGATCTCATCCAGTATCATTACTGTACCGTTGGCGGTGCAGGCCTCACGCAGACCTTTCATATAATCATCGGATGGAACCTGAATTCCACCTACGCCTTGGATTCCTTCAATTATCAGGGCAGCCACATCACCCTTGGCAAGCTCGGCCTTTGCAGCCTCCAGGTCTCCCCACGGCAGATAGGTCACATGACCGCATGCGTTGATGGGGGCGATGATCTTGGGGTTATCAGTCACCTCGACAGCCAGTGATGTACGGCCGTGGAATGCTTTCTTAAGGGAGAGCACGCGGCTGCGGCCGGTGTGGAACGATGCCAGTTTGAGTGCGTTCTCATTGGCCTCGGCACCGCTGTTGATCATGAAGAAACTGTAATCCTCATAACCACAAACGCGGCCCAGATGCTCGGCAAACTGCTCCTGCAGACGGTTTATCACGGAATTTGAGTAGAAGCCCAGAGTAGCCACCTGACGGCTTACGGCCTCCACGTAATGCGGGTGTGCGTGGCCGATGCTTATGACTGCGTGACCACCATAAAGGTCCAGGTACTCCTGGCCGTTCTCATCCCACACTTTCTGGCCCTGTCCCTTTACAATATTGACCGGGAACAGGCTATATACAGGAAATAATTTCATAGTTTAGAAACCGGAGGACTTCAAAATCAAACCGGTAGTTTCTTTAAGATTGAACAAGAGGTTCATGTTATGCACGGCAGTGCCGCTGGCGCCCTTCAGGAGGTTGTCTATGCAGGAAACCACAAGCAGTTTGTCATCATGCTTCTCCAGATGGATAAGGCACTTGTTGGTGTTTACCACCTGCTTAAGGTCAATCTGCTCCTCAACCACATGCACGAATGAGTCGGCCTCATAATACTCGCGGTATATCTTG
>JAEEGG010000834.1_pt1 | contig 89696 bp, 87 predicted proteins | sample 9134161 | NCBI WGS metagenome assembly JAEEGG01 (sample SAMN16246543, study PRJNA631951) | gut metagenome | biome: gut microbiome; feature: rumen; material: CR-attached | host: Bos | place: Iran: Karaj | collected 2018-10
CTTGTTTTTAACAGGCTCTTTGTTGGACTTTTTCCAGCCGTTTTTCATCCATTCATATATCCAGTGCTGGTTAAATGCATCGCAGACATATTTTGAGTCCGAAACAACCTCTACGTCGCATTTCTGCTTTAAGACCTCAAACCCCGTGATAACGCCCATAAGCTCCATTCTGTTGTTTGTGGTAGCCTTATATCCGGCGCAAAACTCTTTTTCGTGAAGTTTGTTTTCCTTATCGACATATTGTAAAAGTGTTCCGTAACCGCCCGGTCCGTCGGGATTGCCCTTGCAGGCACCGTCGGAAAAAATTTTAACCTTCATCATACTGCCATTTCCCCGTATCCACAAAACCTTTGGAAAGAATCTGTGCATTTTCGACTATTTCCGAAGGGTATTCCTTAATCTTTAATAAAAGAAGCGCATTTCTCGTGTCTGACCTTCCGTCGTTGATTTTATACGAGAAATAAATATCTTCTTTGCCGTCTTCGTCTTTTTTTATCTCTTCTCTGAAGAAATGATTGTCAAAATCTTTTTCGAGAAGATATGTAAGTTCAATATCGTGAGTAGCCGCAAGCGTAATAATGTTTTCGCCTGTTAAATACTTTAAAATCTCCGTTGCCGCAGCCACACGTTCCACGGTATTTGTTCCTCGTAAAACTTCATCAAGGAAACAAATAACATTTTCACCCGATTCCTTTGCATTGATAATTCTCTTAATCGAATTAATCTCAGCCATATAGTAGCTCTCTCCGCTTCCGAGCGAATCGCTTAAGGACATTGAGGAGTAAAGCATGGAAGGCTTAAACGAAAACTCTTTCGCACATGCTACATATAAGCTTTCCGAAAGTATCATATTTACAAGCACACTTCTTAAAAAAGTAGATTTACCCGAAGCATTTGAACCTGTAATAAGCATTCCTTTCGAATTATCAAAAGAATTGGGTACACAGTTTTTTACCAGAGGGTGAATCATATCTGTGCCTTTTATGAGCTTTTCATCGCTGAAATTCGGTACACAGGTATCTTCAAAGGAAGCCTTAAGGTTTGCAACACTTATCTGACTTTCCATCTTTCCTAAAATCGCAAATATCTCACCGTATGCATCTTCGTTTTCGATTACGTATTTAAGCATCTTGTAAAAGAAAAAGATGTCAATTAAGAAAAAGCAGTTTAGCAAGGCTGTCATACCACTTGCAAGATCCGCAATTCCCGTTCTGTTGGACTGCTTGATAAATGAAAGATAAGAGGTTTTGACGCCCTTAAGCTTTTTCCTTAATTCGGCAAGTCTTTTATACTCTTCCTCATAAAAAGGAACATTCATTTTTACCGCTTTTTCGCTGATGATAATGGTTCTTACTATATACTCAAAAGAAGTGATATAGTTCTGTACCATTTTATTGTGTGAAATATAAATAAATACGCACACTATCATCCATGCAATAAGAAGGCATACGCCGAGTGTAACATTAATAAAAAACGAGCCGATTATAAGGATATAAACCAGCCAAACAATATAAAAAAGTATAAGGGGAACTCTTTTGACATCTGATAAAAGAGAAATATATTCAAATACGGAATGTCTGCCTGTTTTACCGAGCTTTGCAAATAAAAGCTGAAGTTTCAGTCTTGTATCTGCATCTTCGATAAGCGCATCCGTCTGGGATACGTATTTGTCAATCTTCTCTTTCGAAGGATTGGTATCGATACATCTTAAAGTGTAATAAAGATACTCGTCGCCGCAGGAAGAATAACACTTGTTGATGGAATTATAAAGTGTCTCGCCTTCAGCGTCGTTCCATGTAATATCATCAATATAAAAACCGTCATCATCCAGATGGTTTAAGTAATACCCTCTGTATGAAGCAGCCTTTTCGGGATCGTATTCTTTTCTTTCGATTTTGCCGAAATTCTTTTTAAGCCTTTCGGCAAATCTTTTGATTTTGTTCTGTTGTGCAACAATATTTATCACAAGCGCTACAATTATCGCGCCTACGATAAACGAAACTACAATTAAAGCATCCATTAGATTCCAGCCATTTTCTTAACCGCAAGTGTAACAAGTTTTTCGAACTTGGGAGCCGCATCCTTTCCAGCCTGCTGAACTTCCTCGTGAGTCAAAGGTGTAGGCGAAATGCCGGCAGCAAGATTGCATACACAGGAAATGCCGCAGATTTTTAGTCCCATATGATTTGCTACAATAGCTTCGCAGACAGTACTCATACCAACCGCATCAGCGCCGAGAACGCTTAACATTCTTATATCAGCGGGTGATTCGAAAGAAGGTCCTGTTAACTGAACATATACGCCCTCTTTTAAATCTATCGAAAGTTCTTTTGCGCTCTCTCTGATAATATCCTGTAAATCAAGATCGTATACATGGCTCATATCGGGAAATCTTGTTCCGAGTTCATCTACATTAGGTCCGATTAAAGGATTGGGGAAAAGAGCAGCGATATGATCTGTAATCATCATAAAATCGCCTGCTTTGAAAGCCTTGTTGATTCCACCCGAAGCATTTGTAAGGAATAAAACCCTTGCTCCTAAAAGACCCATAAGTCTGATGGGAAGCACTACGTCAGAAATATCGTAGCCTTCATAGTAATGTACTCTTCCCTTCATGCAGACTACGGGAACATCATCCACATAACCAAAAATGAATTTTCCCGCATGTCCGGGAACGGTTGATACGGGGAAGCCTTCGATTGAAGAATATTCAATCTCGCATTCAACCTTTATATTATCAGCGTAATTGCCAAGACCCGAACCAAGGACTATCGCTACCTTAGGAACAAAATCGGTCTGCTTTCTTACACATTCAAGACAGTTCTGAAGCTTTTCGTATACTTTACCCATTTTATAACCCTCCGAATATTTTATTTCCACTCTGCCGCTTTAATTTCGATTCTTGCATCACGAAGCATAAGTTCGTTGCAGACATCTTTTGCAGATTTGTTTTCAAAAAGAATTTTGTTTACTTCTTCAACGATGGGCATCGATACACCATACTTTTCAGCAAGCACCTTAGCGGCCTTTGCGCAGTTGGCACCTTCGATTACCATCTTAATTTCAGCCTGAGCTTCGGCTAATGTCTTACCCTGAGCAAGAAGCATTCCTGCACGGCGGTTTCTTGAATGCATACTTGCACATGTAACAATCAAATCGCCGATACCCGATAAACCGTAGAATGTCTCGGGTCTTCCGCCCATTGCCTTGCCGAGTCTTGAGATTTCAGCCATACCTCTTGTGATAAGAGCAGCCTTTGTGTTGTCTCCGTATCCCAAGCCGTCAGCGATACCCGCTGCAAGCGCGATAACGTTTTTAAGAGCAGCGCCTATTTCAACACCCTTAACATCGGGTGAAGTATAAACTCTGAATACTTCGCTCATAAAAAGATTCTGTAAAAACATTGCGATTTCTTTTTTCTTCGTGGCAACAACAATTGTTGTAGGAATTCCTCTTCCTACTTCCTCTGCGTGTGAAGGACCTGAAAGAACAGCAACTGTTGAACCGGGAATTTCTCTTTCAATAACTTCGGAAAGGGTCATTAAAGTATCGCCTTCAATACCCTTTGCAACATTTACGATTACCTGGCCTTCTTTGTAAAACTCTTTTAAGGAAGCAGATGTGGATTTTACGAAAGGCGAAGGTACAGCCATAATGAGTACCTCTCTTCCTTCTACCGCATCTTTAAGTGAAGATGTAAAAATCATATCGTCCGGAAGTTTAACCCCGGGAAGCTTGTCTACATGCTCTCTCTTTTCGGAAAGCATCTTTATTTCGTCTTCTAGAGCGGACCATACGGTCACTTCGTTTCCGTTATTGTATAAAAGTTTTGCAAGTGCGATTCCCCAACTGCCCGCACCTAATACAGCTATTTTACTCATTGTCGGTTTTCCCTTTCATCATATAAAATATTTATTGATGCTTATTATATTTTTTTATTCTTAAAAAAACCTTAAAGAATTATTTATCTTCCTGACGCTCTCTTATGATGAATTTAAGAGGCGTACCTCTGAATCCGAACGTATCTCTGATTTTATTTTCTATATATCTCGTATATGAGAAATGCATCAGTTCTTTGTCGTTAACAAAGATAACGAATGTGGGAGGCTTAACCGCTACCTGTGTGATATAGAAAAGTTTAAGTCTCTTTCCTTTATCTGTAGGCGGCTGCTGCATAGCTACTGCCTCAACCATAATTTCGTTAAGAACACCGGTCTGAACTCTCATAGCATGGTTTTCCATAACCGCATCGATGGTTTCAAAGAGTTTGGGAAGTCTCTGGCCGGTCTCTGCAGATACAAAAAGAATCTCCGCATAAGGCATATATGAAAGAACGGTTCTTATTTCTTTGGTAAATTCATTCGTGGTCTTGTTGTCTTTTTCAATAGCGTCCCATTTGTTAACCGCAATAATCATAGCCTTGCCGCGTTCATGAGCAATACCTGCTATCTTTGCATCCTGCGTTGTAATACCCTCCGTCGCATCGATTACAAGTACGCAGACATCACAGCGTTCAACAGCGGCTACAGTACGAACAATCATAAAATGTTCAAGCTCGTCGTTGATTTTGCTTTTTTTACGAAGGCCCGCGGTATCTATAAGTACATACTCTTTACCGTTATACTTAACCTGTGTATCAACCGCATCACGTGTTGTACCTGCAATATCGGACACAATAACTCTTTTTTCGCCGATAAGCTTGTTGATAATCGAGGACTTGCCTACATTGGGCTTACCTACAATGGCAACCTTCGGTCTGTCATCCTCTTCTTCGGTATATAAACTGTCGTCAAAATGGGAAATAACCTCGTCAAGCATTTCACCCAAACCCAGTTTATTAACGCTACTGATAGGGAAAGGCTCGCCGATTCCGAGATTGTAAAATTCGTATACGTCGTTTCCGAATTTTTCAAAAGAATCTACTTTATTGACTACAAGAACGACAGGCTTTTTGCTCTTACGAAGCATATTTGCCACATTAAGATCCGCATCCTGAAGTCCCTGCTTTACATCCACTAAAAAAATAATAACATCTGCGGTATCAATTGCTATCTGCGCCTGTTCCCTCATCTGTGAAAGAATAACATCCTTTGAATCGGGTTCAATACCGCCTGTGTCAATCAAAGTAAAACTTGTATCAAGCCAGGTTACATCTGCATATATTCTGTCTCTGGTAACGCCGGGCGTATCTTTTACGATGGAAATACGCTCGCCTGCAAGGCAGTTAAATAAAGTCGATTTGCCGACATTCGGTCTTCCTACGACCGCAACTATCGGTCTTCTTTTATTTTTACTCATTTTTCACCTAAATCATAAGTTTAATATCTGTTGTAAATATCTAAGACTGTATCAAAAAAGCCTACGTTTGATTTTACAATATCGATATTTACTTGTAAAGTCGAGGAGACATCCTTAAGGGTATAATCGTCCAAGAATACTTCCTCGCCCGAACGAAGCATGCATTCATGAATTAAGAGGGATTCGCCGAGGTCCTTATCTTTAAGCTGTGCCAGTAAATCCGTAGCTGTAATAAGACCCGTTACGGTTATCATTTCGCCAAAAAAGTCATTTGTAATCGAAACAACTTCTATTTCAAGATTATCCAGCACCTCTTCCATTCTCTTTGCCAGTTCGGTCAAGAGTCCGTAGGCAAGTTTTCCGGTTGCGCAGGTTATCTTAACCTTTTTATGTTTCGGATTGCTTTTATAAGTCTCGCGGAAGTCATTATACGCAAGATAAAAGTCCTCGCGTTCGCTCGTTATCATTCCGACACCGTTAGCCAGCTGAAGATATCCGTCATATGTCTCTGCATCAGGCATTTCCTCTTCTGCCAAAAGATACCATTCATCCGATGCGTGTACAAAATGAATACCAAACTCCTCATACGCCTTATCCTGCCATTTTTTTACGGTTTTAATCAGTACTTTTGCATCTTCCTTCGTAAAAGGCTCAAGCGGAGTAAGACCTTCGCGATGTTTGGACAAACCTACGGGTACAATCGAAACACTTTCAAGCACGGGAAGATATTTATAAAGCTCGGATAATGAATATTCAAGTTCATCCCTGTCGTTATAACCTTTGCAAAGCACTATCTGACCGTTCATTATGATTCCCGCATCATAAAGTTTCTTCGCTTTCTTTAAAGCCTCTCCTGCAAAACGATTGTTAAGCATCTTGCAGCGAAGTTCCGGATTCATCGTCTGAAAAGATATGTTTATAGGCTCTAGACGATATCTGATAATTCGGTCAAGTTCGTCATCATCCATATTTGTCAGTGTGACATAGTTACCCTGTAAGAAAGAAAGTCTGTCGTCATCATCCTTAAAATAAAGAGTATCTCTCATTCCGGGAGGAAGCTGGTCTATAAAGCAGAAAATACATTTGTTTCTGCAGGATCTGTATTCGTCCATAAAATCGTTTTCGAATACAATTCCTAAATCTTCGTCAGCATCCTTTTCAATCTCAACATCACATATTTCACCCTGCTTTGTACGGACGTTTAAAACTATCTCTTCGTCCTGAACAAGAAACATATAGTCGAGGATGTCTTTGATCTCAACATTATTTATTTTTAAAAGCTCGTCTCCTTTTTCAAGACCGATTTCCTCAGCTATGGAACCGGGCTCAACCGCGGAAACGATATGTTTCTGATTCTTTTTCACAATTAACTCTTACTAAAACAATTAATTACTGTTATCTCTTCAAAGATTATAAGTCAAATTAAGGTTATTTACAAATTGTAAATTGACTATGTCTTAATGCATATGTATAATTTTTCTTGGTGTAATTGAGAAGGAGCTATTATGCATTGGGTTAACCCGGTGACGGGGTTAAATTTAACATCTATTTTTATTACCAATTCTTTCGGTATTATTCTGATGATTGCACTGCTTTTCAGCAGAGGATGGATTGTCAGAGTTAAGAAACATGAAGGAAATATGGTTTTATTAATGATAATTTCTGTTCTGGCGGGTTGCATTATCGAACCGCTTTCTTTTGTTTGTGAAGGCTTGCAGGGCATATCAATTCACTATTGCCTCTTCGTTTTAAACACCATTCTTTTCTCTCTGGACGTTATAATCGGTCCCTGCTATGCGCTAATATTAACATCCCATATAAACAAAAAACTCAACAAGACTCAGATATATGTAATGGTAACGCTTATCATAATCGAAATGATTATGCTTTTTATTAATTTCTTCCACCCTATTATTTTTGAGATTACTCCCGACAATATTTATGCAAGAAAATCTCTCTTCTGGGTTTACATCATAATTGAAGCCGGACTTATTGCCTACGGCCTCTTTGTATTCCTTTTAGCAAAGTTTAGAGGAAGAATTTTAAAATTCTTCCCCGCATGGCAGTTTCTGGTTCCGATTCTTTTAGGAACAATTATCCAGGGACTTACCTATGGTGTATCAGTTATCTGGCCCAGCATCGGAATTGCAGTCTGCAGTATTGTTTTATGTCTTCAGAACGAAAACATATTCATTGATAAAATGACCGGTGTTTACAACCGCTATTTCCTCGATGAAATTAAGAAAGACTTCAGGAAAAAGAGCAAGGGCACCATCGGTTCAATGATGCTTGATATGAACGGTTTTAAGAGCATTAACGATCTTTATTCACATGAAGAAGGCGACAATGCTTTAATCAGTGTCGCAAACATCCTAAAAGAAGTAATCTCCTCCAATGGTTCTATCATCCGTTTTGCAGGTGATGAATTTGTTATTATCGTAAAAACTTCTTCAGAGGACGAATTATTAACATATAAAAATAATATTTTAAAATCCTTTGACGAATTTAATAAAACTTCAGGAAAGCCTTATAAACTTTCCGCAGCTATCGGTACTTCTCTTTATGATTTCTCAAAGGGAGATGTTTCGGATTTCCTTAACAACATTGATGCACTTATGTACATCGACAAGGAAAACTATTACAAGAATCACGACAGAAGAAGTGCTTCAAGAAATTCGTAATGTAAAAAACAAGGCAAAATCAGCAAATATAAAAAACACTTGCTTTTTTTACCCTGTTATAATAGAATAGTCATTGCTAGTTTAAAAATGGCTCGTTGGTCAAGCGGTTAAGACGCTGCCCTCTCACGGCAGAATCAGCGGTTCGATTCCGCTACGAGCTGCTTAAATAAACACCCGTAAACGATTTGTTTACGGGTTTTTTTATGTGAAATCATTATTATTCTTCTTTTTCTTCCAAATAAGCATACAAACCGTCGCAGCAATTAAAAATGAAATCATCGTACCGCCCCAGTTTATCCACAGTGCTTTCACGGGGTCGACATTTTTATCATTCATAAATCCAATCAGTGCAGACGGGTACGCATTGGTTACAGCATGCATGATTGCAGCCGGCCAGACGGAGCCGCTCATTTCAGTCAGAAATGTCAGAATAACTCCCATCAATATGCAAAAGGCACACATCATAAGAATGCCAAGGAAAGGAAATCCGGGATAATCCGTGCCGAAATTATGGCCGATACAGGTAAGGGGTGCATGCCATAAGCCCCAGATGATGCCTCCGATGATAAGCGATAATACCTTTTTGCCTCCGAAGAGTTTTAAAAGCTTTGGCATCATATACCCACGCCATCCGCCCTCTTCGCCAAAAGCCGCAAATGATCCGACCACTCCGGTAAAGATGGCTGCAAGCGGTTGCAGAAAGAAAATCCGATAATCCACATCCAGTTCTTTTGGATAGCCCGGATCAAACAGCTGCCTGCAAAATAGAATCGCGAACAGATTTCCGAGTTCCGTAATCAGGCATGGAAGTAAAATTGCGAGCAGAAAAAAAATCCATTTCCGGTCTTTGAAAGAAATCCCGAACATTGCGGAATCACTGCCGTACATTTTTAATCCTTCTTTGGTAATCAGTCTTGTAAGTACATGCGCGATGACCGGAAAAAGCATCCCAAGGGAAATAAAGCTCATCATATACCGACTTAAGTCATTCCAATGAGTAAACTTCGGATTCACAGCGAGAAACCAAATCCATGTCATTCCGAAACAAAGGCCTAAGTATATGAGCAGACGTTTCAGGTCAGTTTTTTTATTTATATTTTCCATAAGTATTCTCCGATATTGTTTTAGGCCCTGGATCATTTTTTGCTGTTGTACAGGGCGCAGGTCAGTTTGTAGAAGCCGAAATAGATCAAAAGCCCGGATGCGGAAGAAAGAATCTGTACTAACACAACTTCAAACTGGTGTGTATTAATCCAGTTCATAATGGCTTCCCAATTGATTTTTTCAAAAACCAAAAGCTTTCCGAACAGCAAATAGCCTATTACCGCTATTCCCAGGGCCAGGAAGAATCCTACTTTAATCATCATGGCTTTCTTCGTTCCGAGAACCAGAAACATGCAAAGTTCAAAACCTGAGGTAAAAAGAGAAAGAGCAAATAAAACCATCGCGATTCCCTGCGTCATGTCTGCCGTCCCGATTGCGGTGGGATCAATGCTGAACGCCCCCGCTGTAATCGTCCATATCATGCTGAAGGAAAAAAATACATAAGTAACAATACCGATATATGCAAATTTCGAAGCCACATACGTGTTTTTTCCAAAAGGCATGGCTGAAAAATACTCGCGAATTTTATTCTTCTCATCCTTATCAATACACTGAGGAACCCACATGTTTGTAAACTCCAGTGCAATCACAATCATAAACAGCGGAAAAAAAGCAATAATTCTATCCCATTCGTTAAGCTGATTACCCTCCAGATCATATGAAATATGGGAAGTAAGATTTCTCCATCCCGGAAAGATCATCCGAATCGCAATAAACAATACAGTCATCACCGTAAAGATCCAGACAAACCTTTTCCCCTTCATGGAAATATATGTGTTATATAATAATCCACCCATCAGATAACACCCCGCTTTCTTTCGGCAATGCTTAAGGAAAGAGCAAAGGATATTCCCGTTACGGCAAGCGCGATCAGAAAGATAATCCACGCCCTGTCCTTGACAACGGTAAGCAAATCCCACATTCTCTCGGCGCTCATATCATTGTTTTCAACCTGTCCGTTTGCGATAATCGTCACAATCTCTTTTACCTTTTGAAAACGAATCAGAATAAATCCTACTGCCATGGTAAGCAGGCTTAAAATCTGGGCATTCTGCCCTTTTCCTGCGCCCGGATTCATAATCCGATACAGAATCACCAAAGAACTGTAGATTCCGATTACGGAAGCCGCACTTACTATCATTCCGATGAATTCCGGGAGAGAGACAATATCCGTTAAAAATGACAGAATTACGGCAATCAGCAGATCAAATGCCGCACCAATACTTAGAAGTGCGAAAACCGAAAAATACCTCGAAAGCATTCTTCCCGGAAGAGATACGGGAAGCGCACCCCCGACTGTGGCAAAGCCCGCCTTACTGTCCTCTTCAAATACATTTAAAACATCTCCCACCACGGCAAGCGGCAGAAACATAAACAGCACCAGCGCAAGGGTCGCAAGATTATTGATTTCAAATTCCGTCATACTGTTTTCCGCAAGCATTTCTCTTGCACCGGATGCAAGATTTCCAAACCTTGTGCTTAATACGAACATAACAGAAACAATAAGCACACCTATGATGACATAGCAAAATATGGTCAGCTGTTTACGAAGGCACATAATGTCTTTGAGGATAAGTCCCTTCATGCTACTCACCCCTTTTCGAATTCACGTAATAAATCATAATCTCTTCCAAAGCAGCTGACTCAAGCACCATTTCCGGATAGAGTTTCTCCGCAGCATTTCTGTCATTGACCAGAATCTCTGCTCCGAAACTGCTTTGCTCCATACCTACAATGAGGGATTTGCTTATTAATGCTACCTCATCTTTTTTGCATTTTAAAATGGCATGCTTTTCTAAAATTTCATCCTTGTTTCCTGCAAGTACGATTTTGCCGCCATCAATGAAAACCACCTCATCGGCGATTTTTTCCAAATCTCCCGTAATGTGGGAGGAAAGCAGAATCGTATGGTCCTCTTCCACCACGAAATCACGGAAGATATTGATCATTTCATTTCTGACGATTGGGTCCAGTCCGCTGGTGGGTTCGTCCATAACAAGCAGCTTGGCATGGTGCGACAATGCCACGGCAATCTGCAGTTTCATTCGCATACCGCGTGAAAAATCGCCACATTTTTTCTTACTCGGAAGGGAGAATTTTTTCAGATATTCAAAGAATAGTTCTTCATCCCATTTTTTATAGATATTCTTCATCATGATGTTAAGATCTTTGGCCGTCATAAAGTCATGAAAGCCCATCTCGTCGAATACCACGCCGATATTTTCGCGAAGCGCGGCACTGTTTACATCGATATTTTCTCCGAAGACCTTGATTTCTCCGCCGTCTCTTTTGATAATATCCAGAATCAGTTTAATTGTAGTCGTTTTTCCGGCGCCGTTCTGCCCGATAAATCCGCAGACCGAGCCTTCCGGAACAGTGAAGCATATATGATCCAGTTTAAAATCGCCGTAATCCTTTACGACATCTTTAATCTCAATTACATTTTCCATATTCTTTCTCCGTTACTGCATCTTCTCCTCGTATAGAAGCGTCATCATCTCCTTCAGTTCCTCGATGCTTACTTTCCCAAGGATTGCCTTATCCAGCGCCTTGTCCAGGTATTCTTCAATTGCAGCCATCATATTCTCTTTCACAAGATCCGAATTGATGCCCTTTACAAAGCTGCCTTTACCGGTAATTGATTCAATGAATCCGTCCCGCTCCAAATCCTCATAGGCTCTCTTGGTTGTGATGATACTGATTTTCAAATCCTTTGCCAGAACACGCATCGACGGAAGGGCGTCCCCTTCTTTTAATACGCCGGTCATAATCTGGCTCTTAATCTGTTCCTCGATTTGCTCGTAAATCGAAACACCCGAGCTGTTATTTAAAATAATATCCATATGGTTTTCCTTTTCTGCGTAGCTTTGCGCCAAGCCACACCGGAAAGAGATTTGCGCATAATCTCTTTCAACAATATTGTATATATTCAATATATACACTTATGAATTATTTGTCAACAAAAAAATACAATCAAAAAACACCCAAATATTCAGGTGTTTTTATATCTTAGTGCGTCCTCTTATCTGATGCGACTTCATAAGCCGCATATGTATGATCAAACTCATATCCCAGTTTCTCTGCCAGGTGAACAGAACCTTCATTCTGAGCATCCCAGCTGGGATATAATCCTTCTTTAAGACATCTTAAAATCAGAGCCGAACAAACAATTAACGCAAAGTTCTTTTTTCGCTCTGATTCAACAGTATCAACCTCAATCTCAATTCCTTCTTTGTATCGCGTATATGAAGAGGCTCCTGAAACAATCTCGCCGTCTTTTATGATAACTACGCCTCTTCCGTCTTTTAAGTACTTTTCTTTGCTGCCAAAAGAAGAAACAAAATCATAAGTAACCGGGTTTTTAAGGCAAATATCATAAATCTTCGAATCGATTTCTTTTAATTCATACCCTTCAGGAAGCATTAGAAGATTTTTCTGTAAAGAATCAACATCAAACTGTGTATCCTTTTTGATAGCATACCTTGTAACTTTCTTTGCATCAGGATATACATCTTCGATTAGTCTTTCCCAGGCTTCATTTTGCGGAACAAGGATTACAAATCCTTCAGGTTTGTTTTTTACAAGTTCACGATTCGGTTCACCGGCTAAAAATCCAAAACAACCAACAAAAGCAAAAGCTGATTTAGGTGCCTCGAGGTCAGTCACGAAAATTTTGCCCATAACCTTCTGAAGACATGAATAAATTAAGGTTTCTTCCCAGCCTTCAAACAGTGCCTCTGTTTTCGATGTATCATCTATCTCATAAATCATTCCGTTACCTAATCTATCTTTCTAAAAGAATTTTCACTTTATAAAAACTTGCAATAAAAGTATTTGGATAATTTCGGATCTTTATCTTCTCTGACAAATTCAAGAGAATATCCGAGTTTTTCATAAAATTTCGGAGCCTGAAAGCCAAATGTGGTTAAAGTGATTTTTTCGAAACCCTTATTTTTGTAATCTTCTTCAACCTCTCTGACAAGCTTTGTTCCGATATCCTGACCCCTGTATCTTTTATCAATTATCAGATCCCCGATATATACTTCGTTATAATAAGCATGCCCTGTAATGGATCCGATAATCTCACCCGAGTCATCTTCTGCCACATACCAGTAGTCTTCATAGTTCAATGCAACATCATTCGATTTGGAGTAATCAGAAAAAGCTTCATTAATAAATTTGCCTATCTTTTCTTCTTCATTACTGTTCTTAATTATTTTCAATGTTTTAAATCTCCTGTCTGCCTGTTATTTTTCTTCAGTAACACGCGCAACAAACAAAATTTCACTTCGGGAAAGATCTAAATATCCTGTTCTCAGCAAATGATCACACCAACGGTTAAATTCAGTTATATCCGCTGCTGTTGTTGAGAGATAGAAATCATATTTTCTTCTTTCTCCATATATCGAATAAGGCAAAACAAAACCTATAGAACCATTGTTATTTTGAATCATTTGAATAGTCTCTATAATTGTTAACTCGCCATCTGTTTTTTTAAATTGTACTCTCATTTTGCACCCTCCTAAATCTATAAACATTAACGATTGTACTTAATTATTGCTCCTAAAATAAACGATATTCCTAAAACCAATCCTACTGCCATGGGAATTAAGGCAAACAAAGATTGAAGTATAACTGATAATATTCCTGTAACGGCAAAACCCATACCGATAAAGAACATTCCTAATCCAAAAATATTGCAGTACGCTTTTTTGTTTTCTTCACTGACCTTGTCGCAATGATAACTGATAATCAGATTCATTTTTTGTCTGATTCCAATCATTATGCCAAGCACAATAAAAACCATGCCCAGAAGCATAAATAAGGCCCCTATAATAATGAACCAAGTTAAATCACTCATAAAATCCTCCTCTTACAATCTAGTAATATACATATTCATATTCGGTGGTTATATCATAGGTTCCTGCATTTCTAGAAAAATCCATGCAGACATCATGCATCCAGATCGGATCCCCGTATTCATTGTACTTTGTGGTTGTTTCATATCCTCTGGAATTCCAGTAATGGGTTAAATTTCCGTAAGCGTCATATTCAAATGTAGTATTAACTGTTTCTTTGCCTTTTTCATTAACAGATACTTTTTTTGACTTCTGACCTTTTTCGTCATAATAGGTTTTGATATGTCTTTCGATATTTCCGTCAGGATCATATGAGTACTCATCCGTTATTCCGTAATCTCCGTATTGATTCTCAAAAACACCGGATAGTTTTTCCTCATAATAATATTCTTCCCTGATCAGACGTTCTTCGGAATCGTAAAAATATATAACATCATGCCCGTACATGGAATCGGTCATTTTGGTCTTGTTGCCGGCGGCATCATATTCATATACATAGGTTCTGTATACATAGCCTGTATCGCTTAATACAGTTTCTTTAGTCAGCAGACCATCCTCATACTCATATTCCTTTATATCCCAGATGCTGCCGTCATCGTTATAATATATGCGGTTATCCAATAAACCTTTTTTATATTCATATTCGGCTTCAATGTGAAGACTGTTTTCGTCCTCACCCTCATATTCTTTTATGAGGTTTCCGTCCTTGTCATATTCATTCTTCTTATAAGTTGTGCCATTGCCATGAAAAACAATTTCGCTTATCAGTTTTTGATTATCATCAAATGTTTTTTCTGACGAGTATCTTAAACTGCCGTTTGCATTATACATTTCATATTTCAATTTATTACCGTATCTGTCATATTCGGTTATTGTATATTCTCCGGAAGCATCCATGGCTTTTTCAATTTTAATCTGTGGCTTATCAAAAGTTAAATATACCCAGTCGATACTTTGTGTATTCTTACCGCATCCAAACGCGCATAAAAGACAGGCGGTTATCATCATGTATTTAATTTTTTTCATATTGTTTCCTCCTGAAATTTATACGAATAAAGCCACAGTTAAATGTGGCTTTTGCATTTACTGAATGAGTGACCGGCAGAAAGCTTCGAAATCTTTAAGCTTCCCGTAATCTTCAAAATCAAAGACCTGATACTCGTCTTTATCGCCGGTCCAGTAAATGAACAGATACGGACCGCTGCTGTCTAAAGGCATATCGCTTCTTCTTGTAATCTTTCCGTTGGTAATGTAAGAAAAGAACTCATCTCTTTCAGCATCGGTAAGTGTAACATCGCAAAATTCCGTGATATCGGCTTCCGTTAAAGGCCAGTGGTCTGCTTCTCTCTTTTCAAAATGGAATATCCACTGATCATTTTCTTTATGAAAACGATATCTGTAAAACTCAGGCGGATTGGTTGATTCATCCACGGTATAATAAAACTCTGTAATATCCGTTTGTTTTACCGCACTTCCTACCGTCATTTCTTTTTTTCCGCAACCTGCAAACAGTAATCCGATCATAATACAAATAATTATTCCTTTACATTTTTTCATCTGAAAAACCATCCCTTTTTTTATCCCGCGGGGTACATTCCTTATTACTTCTCGTCAGAATCAGTGTCTGTCATTATACTCATAAAACATTTCGTCGAGTAATTTATCAACTCCGGACTTATCTCCGAACGCTGCCTTTATAAAAGTGCCTGCGTTCTCTACTAAAAGTTTAAAGTATAGCCAGTCGCCGAGATCATCGTATTTTCTTGTTGAATTAATCAGCACGTTCTTTTTAAGAGTGGTGTATTTCTTACCCTTTTTCTTACCGTACTGTTTTAAAAGTTTGGCCGTCGCAACATCTTCCATGGCCTTTTTATCGACGAATCCTCCGATTGCATCAAAGGTTTCTTTCTTAGCCCAGAAAATTCCACTGTAAAGGCCTGTTATCATAAAAGAAACACGGCATAAAATATCATTGCACCATAACGGGAAAGAATATCTTTCAAACCTTATCGGTGCACCTCCGCCTATATACTTTCCACTCCTAAGCAATCTGTATATTTCATTCAATGTACCGGGAGTCATTCTGTTATCGGCATCAATTGTAACAATTATCTTTCCTTTGGCAGCATCAATTCCTGCGTTTCTTACCTTGGCAATACATCTGTCCTCGTTAAAAAGAACTCTTGCTCCGTTCTCCTTAGCTATTTGGGCAGTCCTGTCAGTGCAGCGGTTGCAGACTACAATAATCTCCGTGTTGCCTTTGAAACGTTCATCCGCTTTCTTAATCGAATGAATGCAGCGTCTAATGTATTTTTCTTCGTTATGTGCAGGAATAATTACTGAAATATGAGTTTTCATATGCCTATTCTTCTTTGTTTTTCTCCGTCATCTGTTCATATGTAATGCCGTACTTTTCAGCTATCGTATGCGCATATGAACAAGAATCGGGCTCAGCTCTTTTAAGAAGGAATGTGTTTTTATCATCCTTTCTTTCCATTACAATACTGATGATATCGCCTTCACCGTCCCATTTATTCATCTCGGAAATATCCGCAGCCAGTTCATGTAAATGCGTATTGAAAATTGCAAAAGTACCCTTCTCTTTTAATACACGTATAAGATCTTTTGAAAGATAAACTCCGTCATATGCGGATGTGGTCGAGAACGTTTCGTTAAAAAGAATCAGAGTGTTGTCGTCTGAATTCTTGACTATTTCTTTTATGCGGACAGCTTCTTCGCCGAGACGTCCGTAGTTGATAGTAAGATTTTCATCAATGGGGAAATGTGTGAGAATATTTCCAAAAGGCAGTCCCGTAAAAGATGAAGCCATTACAAAGAGTCCGTGCGCAGCCATAAAAGACGCAAGACCGATGGCCTGTTCAATAATGGTTTTTCCGCCACGGTTAGGACCCGTAAGAATAAAGATTCTCTCATCCCTGCTAAAAGAAAAATCATTCTTTACGATATCCTTTGCGCCTTCAATGGCAAGTCTGATATTATAAAGACCTTTTACAGACATTCTTTCGTCTTCTTTGATTTCGGGGAAACAGATATCATAGCCTTTGTTCGCAAGATATCTTCCGTACTTAGCCATTACAAGATAGAAAATCAGTCCTTCATGCATTTCTGTAATAGGACGTGTATCAAAATCGGAATACTGCTCGAGTTTCTTTTTTATATCCGAATAATGCTTTTTTAAATGTTTCTGAATTTTGGGTGCGATTGTAACAAGCAGAGGATCCGGAACTCTGGCATTTCTTGTTGACGAATCCGTAGGCGTTATCATTCGCATTGCATTGAGTTTCTCAATCAGACTGTATTTGGAAACGAGCTTATAAGGAACAAAATCGACGGCCGCCACTTCCTCGACATCCAGGTCGGGAGTAAAGTTTACGCCGATTAAAGCACCTTTTACGCTTGATAAATCCTCTATCATCTGCTCGATATCGGTTTTTAATTCCGCGAACTCTTTGGAATTAATAGTAGCGTCGAGTTCTTCACGAAGGCTTATAAGACCTGTGGATTTAACATCAAATTCATGTAAAATTGCAGACAGCTCCTCTGTTACTTTGGAATATACAGACAGTTCACGAAGATCTTCAAGGAGCGTATACAGATTGATCTCACTCTGGCGCGAAACCTTATAGTTTCCGCTGTAGGTTTTAAGTTTGTTAATTGCGTGAACGGATTCGCTTAATTTATCGCAAAGTTCCTTATTGTCATATAAATCTTTTAAGATTTCGCCTCTGAAACGCATGTCTGTGGCTTCTGTAGGCATGACCGATAAAACTTTCTCTACAACAGGAATATCTTCTTTGATAACGCATGCTTCCTCTACTACATCGCTTATCGCAAGATCTTTAATTGTTTCTTTGGAAAGAATTATTGTTTTTTTAGCTGAATCCTTTGAAAATAGTATGTCCATTTGTAACTCCCCTAATCATTTATTCACCCAGTTCAAAATATTTATCCGGATAAATCGAGAATATTTTTCCGGTCGCGGTTCTTCCTGCATAGTATACACCTTCACCGACAAATCTTTCATACAAAAGTTTATTGGTACTTATCTCTTCTCCGTTATCTTTTATGAGATAATAATAAACCCTGGTCTCGGTCGAATAAGAATCTCCGTTTTTGACGGTTTCGGTCTCTTCTCTTTTTTCTGCATCTTTTAGGGTGATTTCGGTAAAATAGTATTTCTCGTCTTCAATATTTGAATTCTGAAATCTGGGAACAAGAAATTTAACTGCCACTATCAGAAATGAAACTACCATAAACATCGCTATGATAAAAGAAGCGAGCATTATAAGAAAACCGGTTGAAGATGCTCCTTCTTCCATTCCTTTTAAAATCACGTTAAATATCATCATGACGACAAATGCTACGATAACTGCCGCGAAACAGGCAAGAAGTGTAAGGAAAGTCTTTGTAGATTCTTTGGACTTTTCAACATACCGTGTATGGTCTTCTTCAAGAATTGCATCCGTCAGAACAGTTTTGCTTCCCTCTTTTATCATCTGTTCATAACGGCTTCTCTGGACTTTTTCGTCTTTATTCTGATTAATCAGTCCGACAACCATTATTCCGGTCATTATAAAAAATATTAGTATAAAGATAATGACGTATAATTTGTTTACCAGATTTTTAGTCATTTTAATTCCCCTTAAATATGATTATTTTCTGATACACCCGCTTTTTATTGTATCATATTTCAGTTAAAATTTCGCATACTTTTCATATAAATCATTTCTTGACATGTGCAAACATTTGTTCGATAATGTTCTTATGGAAGAAAGAAGTTACATTGCCATAGATTTAAAGAGCTTTTATGCTTCGGTTGAATGTGCGGAAAGACAGCTTGATCCCTTAAAAACCAATCTGGTTGTGGCTGATACTTCAAGGACGGAAAAGACTATCTGTCTTGCGGTATCTCCCTCTCTTAAGGCTTTCGGAATACCCGGAAGAGCCAGACTGTTTGAGGTTTTGCAAAAGCTTGAATATGTCAATTCCGAACGTTTAAGTCATGTTAAAGGAAGGAAATTCACTTCCTCTTCTTTTGATGCGGATGAAATTGCAGCCAATCCTGCATGTAAAATAGATTTTATTGCTGCTCCTCCGAGAATGTCTTTGTACATGAAATACAGTACCGACATTTACAGGATTTATTTACGTTATATTTCTCCCGAAGACATCCATGTTTATTCCTGCGACGAAGTTTTTATGGATGTTACGAATTATCTGAAATTATACAATCTCACGGCTCATGAGCTTGCAATTAAAATAATAGGTGATGTTTTACGGGAAACACATATTACAGCGACTGTTGGCATCGGCACCAATCTCTTCCTTTGCAAAATCGCTATGGATATCGTTGCAAAGCATATTCCTGCGGATAAAGACGGTGTAAGAATTGCAGAGCTGGATGAGAGAAAATTCAGGGAAATACTCTGGGATCACAAGCCCATTACCGATTTCTGGAGATTCGGTCCCGGAACAGCAAGACGTCTTGAAAGTATGGGCATTTATACACTCGGAGAACTTGCCAGATATTCGGAATACAACGAAGACCGGCTTTATAAGGTATTCGGTATAAATGCGGAGCTTATTATCGACCACGCATGGGGCTGGGAGCCCTGTACTATTGACTATATCAAACAGTACAGACCTGAGAGCAATTCCATCAGTACCGGGCAGGTTTTAAAAAGACCTTACACGCACGAAGAAGGTGCCATAATCGTTCGTGAAATGGCCGACAATCTCTCACTCGATCTTGTATCAAAGGGACTTCTTACCAAACAGATTGTACTTAATATCGGTTATGAGAATTTTAAGGATTTGGAAAGTGTCGAAAAATACGAGGGTGAAGTCCGAATGGATTATTACGGCCGTCTGGTGGCAAAGTATGCTCACGGAAGCCGCAATTTAAGCCATACCACCTCTTCCTCCAGACTTATAACAGAGGCTGCCTTAAGTCTGTATGAAGAAATCACGGACCATGAACTCTGCATCAGGAGACTCAGCATCGCTGCCGAAAACGTCGTCAGTGAATATAATTTCGAGGAAACCCACAAAGAAGAACAGCTTTCCTTATTCGTTGATTATGAGAAAAAGGAAAACGAAGAAATAGAACTTAAAAAAGAGAAGGCCCTTCAGCTTGCATCTTTGGAAATCAAGAGAAAATACGGCAAAAACGCCATCCTTAAGGGCACCAACTTCCTTGAAGGAGCCACTGCCAGGGAAAGAAACGAACAGATCGGAGGTCATAAAGCATGAGCGATTACAGCGATATCATAGATCACCCTCATTATCAGTCCAAGACCAGACCTCATATGTCAATGTACGACAGAGCAGCACAATTCTCTCCTTTTGCCGCTTTGACAGGCTATGAAGAACAAGTTGAGGATACAGCAAAAGAAGAAACCGACAGAATGAATTTACTGCCTTACACGGATGATGTATAATATAATCCGTTATGAAAGAGACTGAAAAGAAAAAGAATAATAGATTATTACAATTTTATACTCCGGCGTTTGTTTTTTATCCCGCCGCCATCATATATTTTGAACTGTTACTGAAAGCTTTGGACAACTATAATATAATTACGTATTCGTCCCTTGCCATAACGGTTCTTTTTTCTATTGCAGCAGGGCTTTTTTTAGCATTTGTTTTTACGCTTATAAGACCTGTAATACTCTCACGTATTCTCTCCGCGATTACTCTTATTTTTTTATACCTTGTTTTCTGCGTTGAACATGACTGCCTTCATTTTTATAAGATGTATTACGGAATCACCTATGCCATTTCCGTTACAGGTCAGGTTATGGGAGATTTTTCAGACGTGGTATGGGAAGTCGCAGGCGAATATGCTTTACAGGAAGCGTTATTTTTCCTGCCCTTGCTCGTATATTTCATCTTTATGGGAAAAATTCTTCCCAAAAAGAAATATACTCCAAAGCTTATTCCGATTATTCTGATTCCTTTCCTGATTATTCAGCTTTCCACTGATTTAGTATGCAGAAACTCTGATTTCAGCAATTTCTATACATATGACTTTACTACTTTTAATTTAGTACCTCATACAGGTATTATAAATACCTTTGGACTGGAACTGACTTATGCAGTATTCGGCACACCCAAAGCCCCTATCGAGGACGATGAATTTGTGCTCTGGACACCCGAGGATGAGAATCTGATTTCTGATAACACAGACACTATAAACAACACAGATAACGAAAACACTGTTTCAGACAATCAGCAGAATATCAATGAAAATACCGATGTAAACAATACGAACGAACCCGATACTGTTGAAGATGTTGAAATCATAAAAGAACCGGTTGTGTACGATTACAATGCATATATCGACTTTGCATCGCTCATTGAAAATGAAAACAATCCGACAACCAAAAAGATGCATGAATACTTCGGTTCTTTGGAACCTACCATGCAGAATGAATATACAGGATATTTTGAAGGTAAAAATCTTATCCTTATGTCTGTAGAGGCTTTTTCACCTTACGCAATAGACAAAGATTTTACTCCGACACTTTATAAACTTGCCAACGAAGGATTTGTTTTTGAAAACTTTTACCAGCCTTCGTGGTCTTTATCCACCACGGGCGGTGAATTTGCAAATATGACCGGTATTATTCCCGAGTGGATTAACGACGGTAATTCTTTTACGGTATCCGAAGATAAATATATGCCTTATTCCATAGGCAATCTCTTAAAGAATATGGGATATTCCTGCAGGGCATACCACAACAGTACATATGACTTTTATGAGCGTGACAAAACTCATCCAAACTTAGGATACGATTACAAAGGTGTAGGAAACGGTCTCAATGTCAATCTGAATTACTGGCCCGCTTCGGATTGCGAAATGATGGAAGTTACTCTTCCCGAGATAATTGCCGAATCCAAGGAAACCGGAGTTCCTTTCCACACATATTACATGACTGTCAGCGGCCACTGCAATTACAACTGGGGCGGCAATTATATGTCAAAGAAGAACAAAGACGTGGCTGTTGCGGCTTATCCCGATGCATCAACCGAAGTTCAGGCTTATATGGCATGCAATCTCGAATTTGAATATGCCTGCAAATATATCCTCGAAGAACTCGAAAAAGAAGGAATTCTTGAAGACACCGTTATCTGCTTTACCGCGGATCATTATCCTTATGCAATGTCTGAAGGAAACGTGGATTATTACAAAGAACTGTCGGGAATCGATGATACGACAAGATCGATTTCAAGATATAAAAACTCACTGATTCTTTACTGTGCTTCAATGGAGGAACCCGTAATTGTCGATACACCCTGCTCTTCCATTGATATCGTTCCTACGCTGAATAATCTGTTTAATGTGAAATACGATTCAAGACTGTATTCAGGCAGAGATATTTTTGCCACAAATTACGAGCCTGATGAAGTTTCAACGGCTATGCCTCTGGTAATAGTTCCCGTAGGTAACAAATACAGCTTTGTAACCGCTGCGGGCGAGTATGACGCTTACACAAAAGAATTTACGGCAAATCCGGGAATTAATATCGATGAAGAAAAGTACATAAAAGAAACAGAGTCCATAATCCAGAACAAATGGACTTACGCCAAACTGATAATTACAAATGATTATTACAGAAAAGTATTTACAGAAAAAGAGGACTGATATCAGCCCTCTTTTTTATTCTTTGAAAATCTTGAAAATATACCGATTTTATTATCCGAGATAAAGAATCCAATTGCCACAAGCGCAAGTCCTATAAGCATATAGATAATAATCTCTTTTACCTCAAACTGCCTTTTTGTAAGAAGCGTTACATTCTTAAACAGATCAGGATGGTATTCCAGTAAAACCGAGAACGAATTGTTTAAAAGATGGAAAAACGCGGTAACAAAAATACTCTTTGAATTATAAATCATATAAGACATCAGAAGTCCCATCAGAGTAACATATATGAACTGCAAAAGGTTCATGTGATATGCCGCAAAAACAACTGCGGTAATAACAATTGTAGCGAGAATGGGTATTCTTTTATTCTTAAGAGTTCCGAAAAGGAAACCTCTGAATGCAGCCTCTTCCGCTATCGCAGGCATTAATCCTATTACAAGAAGTGCGGGGATAAATCCTGCACTCGAAACAACTCCCGAAAGCATGTCATTGTCACGTGCAATAACCGGAAATGCATTATAAAGAATCGATACAAGCACAGTGTTAAATACATAGGAACCGCTTACAAAGAACAGTACTCCGACCATTTCTTTTATGCCGGGTGCTTCAAGCGAGAATACATTCTTCATATCCGCTCTCATGTACAGAGCATAAAGAACGGGAACAAGGAATATTATTAACTGCGAAAAAGCATATCCGATAAATCCGAATTTAAGTACCACTAATCCGCCGGCAAAATTGGAGATTAAAAACATAAGGGCAAATACCATTACGATATCTCCGACTCCGGGTATCTGATTTTTGGGCATGTTCGCTCTTTTTTCGAATATTCTTACGCTTCTTATACCCTCTCCGAAAAGAATGTTTTCCGAAGAAAATACCTTGGTCATAATGTAAATCGCTATCGTCGTATGAATAATCGTAGCCGCAAAAACAACCGCTACAAGCGATACGTCGAAGTTAAGCATGAATAGTTCTTTTATGAGGAGGGATACGTTTAATATCGGTACAAGTGCAAGTCCGAAATTAAGCTTAACACCGGGTAAAACAGACATTCCCGCACCGGTCATAAGAATTAACATTAATGGTGTGGTAAGGTTGTTAGCTTCTTTTACGCTCTTTGCCATAAAATCCACGCAGAGGCATACGCTTGATACAAACATCGTAAAAAGAACAAGCAGTACGAACATTAAAAGTATCGACGGAATAAACTGCGTAAACTTAAATTCTCCGACAAATGTCTTTGCATATTCCATTGAGTTGAATATAAAGATTCCCATCAGCGCAAATGACAGGATGTTAATTGCAACCGAGAACAGAGCAAAGATTGTAACCGCAAGGAATTTTGAAATCATCATCTGTGTGTTGCTAATCGGAAGCGTTATAAGCGTCTCCAGCGTACCTCTCTCCTTCTCACCCACAGAGATGTCTATGGCTACGGTAAACGCGCCCATAAGCACGCTTATAATCATCATAAAAGGCATAATGTAACCGATCAGCATTCCGGTCGTTTCTTCCTTACTTGAATAGTCTTTCTTTTCCAGTTTGAAAGGCTCTTCTTTTAAGGTATCGTAATTATCCAGAGCATCTTTAAAACGCTCTTCGATAATATCGTCGCTGTAATCGGAAAATACCACATCAACCATTGAACGAGCCGTGCCTGATTTGTTTGATGAAGTCAGACTGTGAATCGTAATGTCAGGATAATCGTTCTCTGTATTTTCCGGAACAATTATGACATCGAACTTTTCATCTCTTATAAGTTTTTCGTAATCTTCAGATGAATTTATTTCTTCAGTGTGGAAATGATATTCATGCTTTGAAAGGGCATCGTCTAAAAGAGAGCGGATATTCTGCGTGGTTTCCGCAGTAGTGCTTACTATGGCTACATTATAAGTTTTAACCGTGGATTCTTTTAAAAGACTCGATGTTAGAAGAAGCGAGCCAAGGAATACCAGAGGATATAAAATAAGCGGAACAATAACCATAATGATAATGGTTTTCGTATCTCTGAAAATATCCGTCAGTTCTTTTTTAAGAAGGGTAAAAATGATCTTTCTATTCATCGCTTCCGCCCTCCCTGTTAACAAGTGCTTTAAACGTGTCACGAAGGTTGTCGGTACCTGTCGCTTCCATCAGTTCTGCAGGAGTTCCGTAAGCAATTCTCTTACCCTTATAAATCATAAAAATATGGTCACAGAGATACTGTGCTTCTTCCATGTAATGTGTGGAATAAAGCACTGTCTTGCCTTCTTCTTTTTCCTTTTTCATGAAATTGACGATAGCGTCAGAACTGATTACGTCAAGACCCAAAGTGGGCTCGTCGAATATATAGATTTCGGGCGAATGAATAAGACACCTTGCAATATTTGCTCTCTGTGTCTGGCCCGTTGAAAGTTTTTCTATTCTGTTGTCGATGAAATTCTGCATTTCCAGAACTTCTTCGATAAATTCAATTCGTTTATCCGTATCTTCCTCGCTCATACCATATACATTTGCAAGGATTTTAAGCATTTCTCTGGTGGAGAAACGGTTATAAAGCTTTGTGTTACCTGATAAGTATCCGATATATTTTTTCTTATCAACCGGATCATCTATTAAAGTACCGTCGGCTCTGTAGATCTCCACCTCTCCGTCGTTTGGTGTCATTAAAGACGCAAGCATTCTTAGAAGCGTGGTTTTACCTGCTCCGTTAGGTCCTAAAATACCGAGTATTTCGCCTTCTTTTGCTTCAAAAGAAACACCGCTTACGGCATAGAATTCCTCTTTGGTCTTTTTGCCGAAAGACTTTTTGGAGGAATCGTTTTTAATATTCCTTATGAACTTCTTGCTGATATTATCAACCTTAATCATTTAATTCCCTGCTTCCACACATACACAATTTAGATTTTCGATAACAGCTCAACCGGTTTTTCGAGGATTCTTTTAAGTTTGATATGAGGTGGCTCTTTCTTTGAAACTATGCCTACTCTTATAAACTTAATACCCGCATTTTTTGCGCCTAAACAGTCGGTAAAAAGCTGATCGCCTATGGCAACCACTTCTTCTTTCTTTAGGCCCATTTTCTCGAATGCAGCCAAATAGTTTTTAGCCGATGGTTTACCGGATTTAAAAATATAATCAATATAAACATTCTGAATGAAGAGTTTTACTCTGTCTTCATCGTTGTTGCTTAAGATAAAGAGTTTAAAGTCCTTATCTATAAGGCTTTTAACAAGCTCATCGCTCTCTTTGGTGCATGGTGCATCATGAGCAACAAGCGTGTTGTCTATATCAAATATTATTCCTTTTATGCCATCTTTATGGAGCGAATCGAAATCTATATCATAGACCGATTTCACATCCATATCGGGCTTAAATTTTTTAAACATATGCTACTCCAGATAAGAACTGTCCAAAAGGTTCTTTGTATATTCGTTCGAAGGATTTGTAAAAAGCTTTTCACTGTCTCCTTCTTCAATCAGTTCTCCGTCTTTTAAGATATAAATATAATTGCAGATTTCTCTTACCACTTTAATATCGTGGGATATAAAAAGAATTGCAAGATTCTTTCTTTCGTTAAGCTTCTTGATAAGTTTGATTACCTGCTTCTGAACGGTCACGTCAAGCGCCGATACAGGCTCGTCAGCGATTAAAATATCAGGGTTCGATAAAAGAGCCATTGCAATGCCTATACGCTGTCTCTGGCCGCCTGAGAGTTCGTTCGGATAATGATCCAGTACACTCTCATCAAGTTCAACATCTTCAAGGATATTTTTAATACGTTTTTCATACTCCGAATACTTTTCGGGGTTTCCGTATTTTATGGTTTCTTTTAAGAGCCATCCTACTCTCTTTGCAGGATTAAGTGAAGCATAATTATCCTGGAAAATATAGCCTATCTTTTTGCAGACTATTTCGCCCGACTGAGGAATAATTTGCGCGGAAATACATTTAGCCAGAGTGGATTTTCCGCATCCGCTCTCGCCCAGTAAGCCGACAATGCTTCCCTTATTCACATAAAGGCTCACATTTTTAACGCCCTTATCCGACTTCGGGTAAAGATATGTTAAATTTTTTACTTCACAAACTTTTTCTGACATATTAAAAAATCAACTGTTTCGTATATTCTTTCGAAGGGTTTTCGAATATCTCTTTTACGCTTCCTTCTTCAACCACAAGTCCGTCCTTCATTACGACCACTCTGTCGCACAAAGCTTTTATAACGGATAAATCATGTGAGATAAAAAGAATCGAAGTGCCTGTCTTCTGATTAAGTTCCTTAAGAACGTCTATAATTCTCTTCTGAACGGTTACATCAAGTGCTGTTGTGGGCTCATCGCAGATTAAAAGCTTCGGCTTAAGTATAAGTGCTGCGGCTATCATTGCACGTTGTCTCTGACCGCCTGAAATCTGATGAGGGTATGATTCGTATATTCTTTCCGCATCATCGAGACCTACACTCTTCATAACTTCCAGAGCACGGTTTTTCATATCTTCCTTTGAAAGACCGAGTTCTTTTTTTCTGATTCTCATGGCCTCTTCAACCTGAGCTCCGACCTTAAGCACGGGGTTCATTGAATTTAAAGGATCCTGAAAAACAAAACCGATTTCGTTACCCTGAATTTCCCTTATCTTACTTCTGGGAGAATTAAGAATATCCGTTCCGTCTAAATCTATCATTCCGGATTTTGTAAGATCCTTACGGTTTAAAAGTCCCGCAATAGCCATAGCGGTCATACTTTTACCCGAGCCCGATTCACCTACAATACCGAGTATTTCACCGTCTTTAATTGTAAAATCCACGTCCTTTACCGCAACTTCCGGCAGATCGTGGTCAAAGAATTCAATCTTTAAATCTTTTACTGTAAGCATGATGGAAAGATTCTCCGCTTGATAATAATCCTATGCCGAAAAGCAGCAATATAAGTGTTAACGCAGGGAAGAATACCATGTAAGGTGCTCTTCTAATATATCCGCCTCCGTCCGATAAAAGCGTTCCTAAGGATGCCAAAGGAGGCTGTACTCCGATGCCGAGAAAAGAAAGTCCGGCTTCGGCTAATATACAGTTGTTAAATGCAATAAATACACAGTTTAAAAATGTTTCGGTCACGTTCGGAAGTATGTGTACAAAAAGAATTCTGGCCGTGGGTATTTTTAAGAGTTTGGCCATTTTTACATATTCAAGTTCTCTCTGCTTTTTAAATTCCGATCTCATCATTTTTGCAAACGAAGGGATAATTGCAATTCCGAGAGCCAGAGTAACCTGCAGATATCCGCTTCCAAAAAGCGAAACAAATACCAATGCTAAAAGAAGCGATGGAACAGCAAACAAGACATCGATGATACTTGATAAAATTTCATCAACGATGCCTCCGAAATATCCGCATAATGCTCCGATTACAGTACCGAAAAAAGTGCCGATAAGCACAGAAAATACGGAAATGACAACCGAAATACCCATTCCCGTCTGAGTTCTTTTTAAGATATCCCTTCCAAATTCGTCACAGCCGAACAGATGGGAAAAAGAGGGACCTTTTAAAATCAGGTCTTTATTCATCAAATCAAAAGGATTTCTGTTTAAAAAACCTAAAAGCACAAAAACAATCATAAAAATAACTATTATGATGCCTGCCTTCTTTTGATTGTTGAGTTTAATTTTTTTCATATTCCAATATTGCTTTTGCAAGATTATTCGCACCCTGGCCGAGTTTAAGTCCGGCTATATTGGCACGAATCTTCATTCTCTCTTCCTCGCTTGTAAGCTTTTTAACACCGTTTACGAGGTCTCCGTAGAATTTATTGCTCTTATTCACATAATCTCCGCCGTATGCCATTAAGCCTGAATTTGTAAGGCTCTTTAAAAGCATATTCTGGCTGTAATCGCTCTGAAATACAACCGCGGGAACATTTATACTCAATATGTCATAGCAAACCGAATCGGCTATTGTAACTGCTAAATCGCAGCTCTTTAACAGCTTCGAATAACTTGCAAGATCAGGTTCTACAATTATCTGCGAGGAAGTATTGCTCATCTTAAAAAGAATATCCCTCGTAGTAGCATTTTTACTGGTAATAACACGAAGTCTGACCGAATCATCAATGCAGTCCAAAAGTGAATCTACGATTCCCGGAGCCAGTTCGTGAGGATCAAGTTCACCGGTATATACCATAATGCTGTCGATATCATGTCTGTCAATTACCCTGAATGAGCCTAAAAACTCATTACCGTAAGGAGCATATTCAATACCTAAAAGAAGCTTGGTATTTCCTTTATATTTGGACATATAATCGATCTTGTCCGCATATAAATTGTAGTTTATAACGCAGTCAACATCATAAACTTCATAAAGATAATCCTCTATAAGAATTACCTTGCATACTTCCTTTAATGAATTAAATGCGGTATTGGAAACATCATAACTGTCGACAACGCAGACTTTCGCGTTCTTTTCGGAAATAATATCCTTAAGACAATTGATTGCTTTTTCACTGCCGAGAGTCATCGACGGAACAGTTTCGTATTCCATAAAATTACTTTCGATTAACGAAGTATCCGAATCTTCTCTGGTCACAAAAAGCACACTGCCCCCCAGCAGTCTGATTGCTTTTGCCAAGCGCACGCACCTTTTCATATGACCTTTACCGATCATAGAATTGGCATCTACCCTGAAAACTACCATATGTACACCCCAATGCCTTAAATAGGCTTATATCAAATCCTTACCCTCGGATCAATTAAAGCATGAATAATATCGGTTAAGAAACTTATAAGCATAATAAAGAGTGCTATCATCATAACTTCCGCTTCAACCACGGGAAAGTCTCTGGTGGAAATAGAACTGATTAACATCTGTCCGAGTCCCGGTATCGAAAATACCTGCTCTATTACTATGCCTGAACAGATCATGTCTGCGGCTATCATACCGATAAAAGTAATCGTCGGCATTATCGCATTTTTAAGAACATGTCTGTACAAAAGTCCTGTTGTGTTGTTTCCTCTCGCATATGCGGTAAGCGAATAATCCTTACCTGCTTCTTCAAGAATATTGCCTTTTAAAAGCCTTATGCACATTGCAATCTTTGGTATTGCGAGTGCAAAAGCGGGGAAAATAAGGAAGTATAAAAATCCCCCGAAATTCGTATTAAAGGAAACATATCCGCCCGGCTTAAACCATCTTAAAACTATTCCGAAGAAGAAAGTTATAAGAAGTCCCAAAACAAACGAAGGAATCGACATCGATGCCTGGTTGAGCGGACTTATTATTTTATCCGATATACCGCCTGTATGCTTTGCAACATATATGCCAAGCGGGAATGATATTACTACCACAAAGAAGAGAGCTATTACAGATAAAAACAGATTAATAACTATCTTTTCTTTTAGGAGCGATGCAACCGGTACGCCGTAAGAATAGGATGTTCCGAAATCCAGTGTGAAAATGCCGCCGATGAATTTTAAATATCGTAAAATAAACGGCTGATCCAGTCCATACTGTACCCTTAAAGCCTCTACCAGTTCGGGTGTTGCTCTGGTACCGAGCTTGTCCAATACAGGATCGCCCGGCACCAGTTCAAAAATCAAAAATATAACAAAACTTGTAATAAACAGGGTAATAATCAGTCTGATTAACTTTTTGATTATATATTTACCCATTTATTACTGTACCGCCTTAATCTTTGTTAAATCGAGCACATAAAGGGGATAGAATGAATATCCCTCAAACTTTTTGTTTAATGCAACAAAATCAGGAAGATCCTGAATGTATACATTGGCCGCATCAGAATTTAAGATTTCTGCGCATTCCTTGTAATACTGTGTTGCTGTTTCATCATCTGCACTGCTTACGGCATTCTTAAATGTCTCATCGTAAACAGGATTGTTGTAATTTGTAAAGTTATCAGATGCATCTGAAGTAAATCTTGAAAGAAGTGCATTTGCCGATAAGTTTGCAGCATCTACACCGATAACCGTAGCATCATATTTTCTTCCGAAATAAACATCGTTAAGCCAGGTCTCCCAGTCAACTTCCTGTATTTCGGCATTGATACCAATCTGTGCAAGCTGATTCTTTAATACAAGTGCTGTATCAACATGCTGATCATAGTTTGAAGGAACAGTGATTGTCATGTTAAATCCGTTGGGATAAGCACTCTTTGCCATCAGCTCTTTAGCAGTTTCAAGATTGGGATTGTATACTTCGGTAAGCTCCTTATCAAAGTATTTTCCGAAGTTCGGATAAATACTGGTTCCTACCTTGGATCCGCTTCCGTCGGAAACATAATCCATTATCTCGTCTACATCTACCGCATAGTTCATAGCCTTTCTTACATTAACATCGTTAAAAGGCTCAAATTCATGGTTAAGATACAAAGCCTGTACAAGGTTCATTGTACCTTCGTAAACTGTAAAATTCTGCGGATCGAGCTGCATTTTCTGGCCCTTGGTAAGGTGAATACACATATCGATTGTGCCACCCTCAAGTTCCATTGCGATGGTATCGGCATTTGTGCAGATTTTAAAGGTTACGTTCTTAACGTTTCCGCCCTCTCCCCAGTATGAATCGAATCTTTCGAATACAACGTTCTGAAGGGGACTTCTTGAAACGTACTTGTAAGGGCCCGTACCGATTGCAACGGTATCGGGTGTTGCATTTCCTTTAGGGATAACAGCCGCTTCTACGCTGGCTAAATAAGAAAGAAATGCAGGGTCCGGAGAAGCAAGTTTTATTTCTATGGAATCATCGGATAAAATATTAACTTCCGAGATATTTGAAAAAGCCGAACTGACAGGTGCGTTTCCGCTTCCGTCTCGTCCGGCAAATTTGTTGATTGAATATTCAAGATCTTCAATCGTAACTGCTTTGCCGTCGTGGAATTTAATTCCTTTTCTTAACTTAAATGTGTAACTTAGTTTGTCCTCTGATACTTCTACACTCTCAGCTACTGCAGGCACGATATTTCCGTCACTATCAGGTTTTACCAATCCCTCGAACACATTGAAGAAGATTTCTTTTGTTCCTGCCGCCACCATCTTGTGGGGGTCAAGACTGTCATCAATGTCCTGAGCGATTCCAATAGTTATAGATTCGGAATTCTTTGCCTTATCGTCTGTGCACGCACACAGTACAGTAGTCAAAGCGAGTAAGCAAAAAAGAACGAGAGTTTTGATCTTTTTCATTACTCTACCCTTTCTCTATAATAATATTATATATTACAAAAGGGACCGTTATTATGCGGTCCCGTTTTGCCTAATTAAGCATCTTTTTTAATTCATCCATGAACGTATTCACATCCTTAAACTCTCTGTAGACGGATGCAAAACGTACATATGCAACGGGATCCAGATCTTTGAGTTTATCCATAATTAATTCGCCGATTGTATCCGAGCCGACTTCCTTGTCTTCATTGCAGAAGATTTCGGTCTCGATTTCATCAACCAAATCTCTTATCTGAGCTGCCGATACAGGTCTCTTGTGGCAGGCTCTTAAGATACCGTCCTCAATTTTCTTTCTGTTATATGCTTCGCGGTTATTGTCTTTCTTTCTGACAATAAGAGGAATGGTTTCTATCTGTTCGTAAGTGGTAAATCTTTTCTGGCATTCATCGCATACTCTGCGTCGTCTGATCGAGTTCTTGTCCTCAACAGGTCTCGAATCGATAACTCTGGTATTTTCGTGATTACAGAATGGACATTTCATGTTTTAGGCTCCTATTATTCTTCTCTGTTTGTTTTCTTTACAAAAGTGGGAACTGTAATTTTGCCCTGTTCTCTCGTAACGATGCTTGCAGTGTTCTGCACAGGTTTTCTTACAGGAGTCGGTGAAACTGTTCTTCTCTGCAGAGGAGTTCTCTGTCTGTCAGGATTGTAAGCTGTACGGTTAGCAGTATCGGGAACGATATGCTTTGAAATAATAGGCTCTGAATGAAGTCCTGTAGCAATAACGGTAACTGTACATGAATCCTGTCCGTTATCTTCCGAAAGGAATCCGCCGAATACGTTAGCCTGTGAACCACACTTCTCAAGAAGTCTCTTACCTACACCGGTAAAGTCTTTAAATTTAACCTTACCCTGAACATAGTAAACAACATCTGAAGCTCCGACGATATCAGTTTCAAGAATCTGATTCTCGATAGCCATGTTGCATGCATCAATACCTTTGTTGTCACCTGATGCCTGGCCGATACCGATATAAATATCGCCCTTGTCGGTCATTGCTTTCTTAAGGTCAGCAAAGTCGAGGTTGAAATCACCCTGTCTGTTAATGATGTCTGTGATGCCTGAAAGTGAATGCTCAAGAATTTCATCTGCTTTCTTCATAGCCATCTTTGCATCCATATCATCATCTGCAACTTTGAATATATTGTCATTTTTAATAATTATGATTGAGTCAACGCATTCACGAAGTTTTGCGATACCTTCTTCTGCGTATCTTTCACGAACTGCACCCTCGAATGAGAAAGGCTTTGTAACAATACCTACTGTGAGGATACCGAGTTCTTTAGCTATCTGTGCAACAATAGGAGCAGCACCTGTTCCTGTTCCGCCACCCATACCGCATGTAACGAATACCATATCAGCACCTGTTAAAGCAGCTTCGAGTTCGTCTACGCTTTCTTTAGCAGCACCTTCGCCGATTGCGGGATCTCCGCCTGCACCTAAGCCCTTTGTAAGTCTTTCACCGATGCCGATGAGCTTGGGAGCTTTGCAACATGCCAAGTCCTGTTTATCTGTGTTAATACCGATAAATTCAACGCCCTGAACATTATCATCAATCATTCTGTTGATGGCATTGTTTCCGGCGCCGCCGACACCGACTACAATAATACGGGCAACCACATTAAATTCGTTTGGTTTAATCTCAATAGACATAACCTGGGACATTTTTAACTCCTCCTAAACACAATATGAAATATACAATTTATAGATATATTGCTAAATTTACACACATATATTAGTATTTTACAATTTTATGTAAAATAAAGCAAGTTTTTTTAATATTTTTACTCAACAAGAATTATGCCGGGTGTGTCCTGTAATTCCGTTGTTAAAAGGGGCTCTTCTTCGGTGTCGATATTGAATACGACATTGGGATTGTCTTCCGCGTATTTCTCCATGTGAAGAATGCCTTTCCGACCCTCTAAGGAAGGCAGAATTTTGGGTAAAGTCATGAACTGTTCGTTCATGTTTGAACCGTCGCCGATATTTACTCTCACCTCGTCAAAGAAAAGAGTGATATTTTTGTTTTCGTCAAAGTAAATAGTATCTGCAACAAGATTGTTTTTATTCAGTAGTTTGGTAATGTTTAAAATCGAATTGAAAATGTCCTTATCTTCAATCGGAAGTGGCTCGTACAGCACACAGTGATCAAATGAAAGACCTGTTACAATCGGTACATTTTCAGTCTTTACCGAGGATATTTCGATAATCTTTCCGTCATTATCAAAATACATGTAATTGCCGAGGTTCTGAATACATCCTGCGGTATATTTTTCATATACATGAATCTTAACTGTATTTCTGTCAACGATATCCACATTCATCTGCTCTACAAAAGGTATGTCTTTTATGGATTTGTTGTGATATTTAATGTATACAAAAACTGTATTTCTGCAGAACTTTGAATCCAGGACCTTGTTGGTAATTTCGTCGGTTGTATAATGTGTGGAGCCTTCTACCGTTACCTTCTTGACTTTAAACCCTTCAATGAACGCAAAAATACCTATTCCGACTGCCATTACAGCGACAAACGGAATAATGAATTTGGTCAGATTGTATTTGAATATCAATCCAATCTTAGAAGTATTTATATCCGGTTTTTTTAACTTTCTTTTTTTTGCCATTACTTTCTCACTATGGACTTGCCTATGTTAAGAACGAGTCCGAGTTCAAGATACATAAATAAAATCGAACTGCCGCCCGATGAAATAAGCGGAAGCGGAATACCCGTATTCGGGAAAAGTCTCGTAACTACGCAGATATTAATGATAACCTGAAGCCCGACGTGGGCTATTACCCCGACGACAACCATCCGTTCAAACAGGTTGTCGGTATTTTGCGCAATCATGTACATTCGGAATATCAGCACGAGATACATAATTATTACAATCATACCACCGGCAAAGCCGAGTTCCTCGCAGATAAGCGCAAAAATCATATCGTTCTGAGCTTCGGGAAGCTTTTTGATTTTCTGCATACTGTTGCCGATACCCTCGCCGAGATATCCGCCCGAACCGATTGCATATAAAGCCTGATTGGTCTGGTCTGCGGATGCCGGATATTCATCGGGATAAAGCCATGCAAGAATTCTTTTTGCCTGATAGAAATTAATTTCGGACTCTTCTTTTCCATGGTATATTGCAACGATTAAAGTCAGAGCCAGAATGCCCGCAAGAAACAGAGTTCCTGTAATTGCAAGACTTTTCTTTAGATCGGGCGCTGCTACAAACATCATGATAAAGAGAATTCCAAGCATTACAATTGCCGATGACATATCTGATGAGCATTTAAAAATAAGAGCTGTAGGAATTGCAGCAAAAATTAAATAAACAACAATACCTCTTACGTGTTTTAAGCTCATTCCTGCATTATAAATCATGATCGCGAAACAGATGATAAGAAGGAATTTAGCTATTTCGGAAGGCTGGAAACTGATATTCAGTCCCGGAATTCTGATCCATCTGTAAGCACCGTTTGCCTTTAAAAGCCATCCTCCGCCGACAATAGCGGTCTTTTCACTCTCACCGCCTACATCGGCTCCGACATTTTTCATAACTGCAATAAAAAGAAACAAGCCGCATGAAACAGCATAATATATTATCGGATTGGAAAGTATTTTTGAAATAAACGGAAATACTCTTTTAAGAGCTTTATAATTTGCCGTTGCCAGAACCACCATACCCGTAACCCCGAGCACAATATAAACAACAGTTTTTATAAGCGTTCTGTCTGAACTTTTAAGAGTTAAAACATTTAATATCGTTTTACTTGCGCCTTCTTCAAATGCAAGTGCCGAATAAACGAAAACAAGACAGAAAACCGATAAGAAAATCGCGATAAAAATAATGGATATATCGATTTCTTTAGCGGAAAACAGTTTTTCTTTAGCAGTATTCTTTTTTTCTTTTATGTTTTCTCTCATATTCGTCCCGAAATAATTTATTTACTACATACCAAGCATTGCTACCAGACAAAGTATTACGGTAACAATGGTAAATACAGTTACAACCTTCTCTTCTGCCCATCCGCACTTTTCAAAGTGATGATGAATAGGAGTCATCTTAAAGATTCTTTTACCGTGTGTAATCTTAAAATAACTAACCTGCATTATTACCGATGCAACTTCCGCAACATAAACAAAAGCAATGATGATAAGGAATAATGTCAGCTTAAGTTCAATAGCACATAATGCGACAAATCCGCCTATTGCAAGTGCTCCTGTGTCGCCCATGAATATTTTTGCAGGATGTGCGTTAAAAAGAAGGAATGAAAGCAGAGCACCTGTTAAAGCTGCAATAGGATATACAAGCGCGCTTCCCTGCATTCTTGCCGCAAAGAATAAGAAAATCAGAATTACGATTGTTACTTTGGATACAAGTCCGTCAAGCCCGTCCGTAAAGTTTGCGCCGGTATCTGTACCTAAGATTGCAATGAAATTAAGCGGAAGTACCCACCATCCGATGTTAAATTCAACACCCTTTATAAAAGGTACCTTAATTGCAGGTGATATGTCCGAAAAGAAGTACAGGAAAACAATGATGCCTACCGTAAAAACAATCTGAAGGCCCATCTTCTGCCAGGGTTTTAAGCCTTCCGATTTTTTTCTTTTCACTTTAAGATAATCATCCAAGAATCCGACAAATCCGAAAAGTATCGTAATAATAGCTGGTGCAAATACTTCCTCGTGATTTTTGATTACAAACATACAGGGAATTGCAAATGCGATAAGAATCATAATTCCGCCCATTGTGGGTGTGCCGTTTTTCGCAAGATGCGATTCGGGTCCTTCTGTTCTTACCGTCTGGCCGAATTTAAGTCTTCTTAAAAGAGGCAGTCCCGCAGGCGCCAGAAGAAGCATTATTTCAAATGCTGCCAGAAACATTACGATTATTTTTGTCGTCTCACTCATTGTTTTTAATTCCTTTATTCTAATTTGCAGGCTCAATAATTTCGCCTGTCATTTCATCAGCTATATCAGTGTTATCCTCGGGAACATCCTCTTCAATAACGATATTTGATGTGTAAATACCCTTCTCCAGAAGTTCCTCGTATTCTTTCTCCGAAAGAGGCTCTGTCATGGGAATATTAAGGTACGGAAGTACCTCTGTGTATATATCTCTTGTAAGTTCGCAGGCCTGATTAACCGCACCCGAAGACTGATCGGGAATATTCGGTCTGTCGATTACAACATACATAACAAGCTGCGGATCATCTGCGGGAGCAAAGCTCATAAAAGATACAACATACTGTCCTGCCTGGTATCCGCCGACACCGGATATCTGAGCAGTACCTGTTTTACCGCCGATTCTGTATCCTGCAGGTCTGGATCTTTTACCGGTACCTTCAGATTCTTCAACAACACCGATACAGTAATCTTTAAGCTTGTCACTTGTGGATTCCGATACGGTCTGTTTTAAAATCTTGGGTTCTATATTTTTAACTATACATCCGTTCTCATCTACTATTTTGTTTACGACATGGGGCTCATAATACTGTCCGCCGTTAATAAGCGAATTGAAACCGCAGATCATCTGAATCATAGTCGCGTTAAAGCCCTGACCGAATGATGCTGTCGCAAGCTCGGTGGTATTAAGTGTTTTCTCGTTAAATACAAGGTTTTCCGCACTTACTTCACCGGTTAAATCTATGCCTGTTTTAATTCCGTAAAAGTCTTTTGTATATTCAAGGAATGTTTCTTTGCCGATTTTCTTGCCAAACTGAGTATAAGCGGGGTTACATGATTTTACGAGACACATTCTTAAATCTCCGCCGCCGCAGCCCCATCTGTGAGAACAGTGAATTGTTCTGTCGAGGATTTCAATTACACCGTTACAGGCAAAACTGTCCGAAGGAACAAGTTTGCCCGAGTCAAGTCCGATGGCTGTTGTGATTGTTTTTGCAACGGAACCGGGCTCGTATGTATCGGAAATACAGAAGTTTTTCCATACGCCGTCTCGTACATAGCCTGATAAATCATCATCAAGCTTGTCTAACTGTTCCTGGGTAAGCATTACAACATCATCCTTGCCCGTCTCTTCGTTGAGAACTTTAAAGTAAGGGGTCTGGCCTTCTTCAATGAAGATATTGCTTGATACTCCGTTTACCCAGCCCTCCTTCTTGGCAAATGTAGACATCAGTTCGTTTATCTGCTTGGTTGAATAGTATTTATCAACCGATACTTCTCTGGGATTGTTAAGATCATAAAAGGGCCAGCCTGCCATTGCAAGCACATTACCGGTATCACATTCCATAATGATAACGCCTGTGTTGTAGGAACCGGAGCGGTCTTCATAATCCATGCTTTCGTTAACTTCAACGATTTTTCTTTCAACTATTCTCTGAATCGAAGCATCGATATTAAGAACAAGCGAGTTACCGTTCTTGGCAGGCACAATCTGTCTTTCAAGATTTGTATAGTCATTGATGTAACCGAAAGATCTTCCGTTTACACCTTTTAAATCTTCTTCATAATACTGCTCGAGACCGTACATTCCGACATCACCGTCGTTTACATATCCGAGAAGGTCACATGCAAGAGTATTGTTGGGATAAATTCTGCTGTACGAATCTTCAAACTGAATGCCGTAAATGGGTTTTATGGTACTGCCCTTTTCCTTGGAAGCAGAAATAGCCTCCATAAGAGGTTTTACGGTTTCCGCATCAAGTGCGATTACTTTTCCGTTTTCATCTTTTGAAATTCTCTCGTAAGCATCTTTGGGATTGTTGTAGATAAAATCGACGATCTGCTGCTTGTCGTAACCGAGATACTGATGCAAAGCTTCGGCAGTGGATTCAATATAAGCCGAATTGCCCATCTGTTTTGAATAATCGGTTACCTGCTTGGCATCAAGAATTACGATGTACTTTTTTATGTTAGAAGCAAGAACGGTTCCTTTTGCATCATATATGCTGCCTCTTTCGCACGGAATGACAATATCAGAGGTCTGACGCTGCGAGTATACCGTTCTCTTATATTCTTCGCCTTTAAAAGTAACTATATAAGAAAGACGTATTGCAATAACAAGAAAGCTGATTATAAGTAAGAAGAATAATACGCGAATAAGAGCAACCTGCTGGTTACTCTTATTATCTTTATCTCCGTATTTTTCAAACTTTCCGAAACCCAACATTCCAATGGCGCTTTTGCCCATGAACGGAAGCGTCTCGCGAATGTATTGTTTTATATAACTTTTCAGATCTTCCATGTTTTATTCCTAATTGATTACGGAAAGAACTTTTACATAGTCATTAGCATAATTCTCTGTGTAGGTTACTATCTGGCCTTCCGATGCGTAGTGCATTCCTAATTTTTCGATTGCAACTTTTCTGATCTCTTCATTGTCGATGGAATTGTTGATTGCAGCTAAATCTGCATCGTTGTTTTTCTTTAATGTCTCATACTGTGACTGAAGAGATGCGATTTTATCTACCGAAGTAGATAAATTACCCTGCAGACTAATATACATCAAAATTGACCCTATGAAAAGACCAATACACAAAATATAGAATAAAGACATGAGTAATTTGCCCGATATGTTGTGTTTTTTGATTTCCTTGGGCAGAATTTCAAGATTTCTTTTAACTTTCTCCTTGGGCTGTGTTTTTACTGCCAGATTGGAGTTTGTATATACGGTTGTGTTTCTTCTTTTTAATCCCTTGAATTCCAAACTTTGTTCCATTCCCTTTTCCCTCGTTTACTTAAATTTTTTCAAATATTCTAAGTTTAGCCGACTGGCTTCTTGAGTTTTCTTCAAGTTCTTCTTCCGATGCAGTAATCGGTTTTCTCGTAATTACTTTTCCTTTAGGTATTCTTCCGCATGTACATACCGGAAAACTCGGCGGGCATATACAAGGGTTCTCGTTCGTTTTGAAATTGTTTTTCACCGCTCTGTCTTCAAGCGAATGAAATGTTATGATACATAGCCTTCCGTTTTCCTTCAAACAGTCAATCATGTCATCCAGTGTATTCTCAAGTACCTCAAGTTCTCTGTTACACTCTATTCTGATTGCCTGAAATGTTCTCTTTGAAGGATGTCCGCCTTTTTCTCTCATCTTGGCGGGTATTGCTGCTTTTATGATTTCGTTAAGTTCGAATGTCGTTTTAATCGGTGCTTCGCTTCTTCTTTGGCAGATATGCTTTGCGATGTTCTTTGCGAACTTTTCTTCACCGTAGTCTCTGATAACTTTGAAAAGCCTGTCTTCCGAATACTCATTGACGATTTCATAAGCACTGATTTCGTTCTCTTTGTTCATTCTCATATCGAGCGGTGCATCAAATCTGTAACTGAAGCCTCTCTCGGGCGTGTCGAACTGATAAGAGCTTACTCCGAGGTCTGCCATGATTCCGTCGACCTTCTCAATACCTTCGTTCTTAAGTATCTCTTTTATGTTTTCAAAGTTTGAATGTATGTAAGTTACGTTTCCGTAATCATTAAGTCTTTCTTTTGCAGCCTTAAGAGCATCTGCGTCCTGATCGATTCCGATTAGTCTGCCGGTTCCGTTTAATCTTTTAAGTACTTCAAGCGAATGTCCGGCGCCTCCCAATGTGCAGTCAACGTATATTCCGTTTTCTTTTACATTTAATCCGTCAACCGTTTCATATAACATGACGGAACGGTGTTTAAATTCCATCGGGAATCCTTTTCTTTAAAAATCGATATCCTCAAGTGTTTCAGATAAATCAAAATCATTGAGTGCATCAAATCTGCTCTTAGCCCAGATTTCTATGTATTCACCCTGACCTACGAAAAGAAGTTCTTTTTCAAGTCCTGCAAAAATACGTAAGTTCTGAGGAATTGTAATTCTGTCCTGATTATCAACTTCCACTTCAACGGCTGCGCCCTGTATACGTCTTTTTAAGTTTCTGGCTGCTTCGTTGCTTCTTTTTAATTTGGAAAGTTTCTCTTCGACGTTCTTCCACTCTTCCATCGGATAAATGGTTAAGTTGCGGTCCAACCCTTTTGTCAGAATAAAAGTACTGCCGATATTTTCACGAAATTTAACAGGGAGGATTACTCTTCCCTTGGCATCCATATTATTCTGATATTCTGTCATGAATCCCATAATGTTACCGTTTCGTTTAAATCCGGCTCTCCTTAAGCCTTTTTACTCACTTTTAACTGACTACCCGGCGCCTCTTTTCTGACCACTGATTCATCACTTAGTCGCCACCGAGTCACCACTTGTTTTTAGTATAGAAGAATCTTTAAATATTTTCAAGGATTTTTTTAAGATTTTTTTAATTTTTTTCAAAGAAAAAAGGGCCTGCAAAGCCCGATTTTATCGTATTGTCCATATCTTGTGCCTAAAAGAGACTTAAAACCCAATATCGTCAAAAATGTAACAAAAAAGAGGGCTGAATTTCTTCAGTCCTCTTTGTAAATATTTCTTATTTTTATATTAAACGTTAAATCTGAAAAGAATTACGTCTCCGTCTTTTACGACATACTCTTTTCCTTCAAGTCCGACAAGGCCTTTTTCCTTGGCTGCGGCAAGTGAACCTTCTTTTATGAGCACTTCGTAAGGAACAACTTCTGCTTTGATAAAGCCTCTCTCAAAGTCTGTGTGGATTTTTCCTGCAGCCTGAGGTGCCTTGGTGCCCTTCTTAATCGTCCATGCACGGCACTCGTCTTCTCCTGCGGTAAGGAAACTGATAAGTCCGAGAAGCGAATAGCTTTCTGTTACAAGCTTGTCAAGTCCCGAAGAAGTAACGCCTAATTCTTCAAGGTATTCTTTCTTTTCTTCTTCATCAAGATCTGCAAGTTCCTGTTCAATCTGCGCGCAGATAACAAGTGCGCCCGAACCTTCGGAGGCAGCTATTTCTTTTACGGTCTTAACATAAGGATTGTTTGCGCCGTCGTCGGCCAAATCATCCTCTGCCACGTTTGCTGCGTAAATAGTCTTCTTGGCTGTTAAAAGATTGTATTCCTTAAACGCCTTAATTAAATCCTCGTCGTCGGGAACTTCGAATGTACGTGCCATCTTGCCTTCTTCAAGATGCTCTTTGATTCCTTTAAGCATCTCCTCTTCTTTGGCAAGTGCTTTATCCATTCTGGCGCCCTTGGTAACCTTTGCAAATCTTCTCTCAAGGATTTCAAGATCTGAAAAGATCAATTCAAGATTGATGGTCTCTATGTCTCTGGCGGGATCAACGCTTCCTTCAACGTGAATGATGTTTTCGTCTTCAAAGCATCTTACCACGTGAACGATTGCGTCAACTTCCCTGATATTTGCGAGAAACTGGTTGCCTAAACCTTCGCCCTTGCTTGCTCCTTTTACGAGGCCTGCAATATCAACGAACTCGATTACTGCGGGTGTAACTTTCTTCGTATTGTAAAGTTCGCCGAGCTTTTCTATTCTCTCATCGGGTACCGCAACGATACCGACATTGGGATCTATAGTACAGAACGGATAGTTTGCGGATTCCGCTCCTGCCTTTGTAAGTGAATTAAATAATGTGGATTTTCCGACATTCGGAAGTCCGACGATTCCTAATTTCATATATTTCCTATATCTCCTTTATTTAAATGCGTTGTTCATTTTAACACATAAATTTTATTTCTTCAAACCATAATCATCCACCCTGCTTATCCCCCGACGAAAAGAATTCTTCTTTTGTTATTTCTTTGGTATTATCGTATCCTTTTCCGTTTATGTGGTTAACTTCGTAATCAACATCATAATAATGCATTTCTCCGGGCTCTTTTTTATTATGACGTAAAATAACAATTAATAGGAAGCCTGCGATTATTACAAAGAAAAGAACTCCTGCAATTATAAAAGAAACAATCTTCACCAAAAGAGGTAGAGGCAGAAAATAGATTACAAATGCTGTGATAACAACAAGTATGGCTACAGCCGTAACTATGCTCATCGCAATCTTTTCGCCTTTGGTAGCTTCCCAGGCTCCGTGCCCTTCGGCAACTTTTCCTTTATATTTTTCGTATACGGTCTCGGAAGATATACTGCTTCCGTCCTTTTCCAAAGATGTATATCCTCCAACGCTCCATTTTCTTTTATCGCCCATATTAATCCTCACTAATTCATTCAGACAAATAACCGTTCGGTCAAAATAATCATCAGGATTATTGTAGCATTTTTTCGACGAACTGAATATTTTTTAAAAAATTTTTCCAAAAGGAACGCATAAGGAACGCAAAAGCCATCTTTTAGGAACTTGACAGCCCTAAAATGTATGTTAACGGTCGACATTGCGGTCTTCCGTAAAAACAACTTGGAGGCTACTAGAATATGTACTTTGACGCAATCGCAAAAATCATTTCCGAACGTACCGGATGTGATGTATCAACTATCAAACCTGAAAGCAAAATTTTTGAACTTGGAATTGACTCTCTCGATACCGTGGAACTTCTTATGAATCTTGAAGATGAAATCGGAATCGAAATCGATCTTGATGAGAAAGTCGACACAATTGACGATCTCGATAAATTTATTCAGAAGAAAACTCAGGCTGCAGGAGTATAGACATGATTAAATCTGCAGTATGCGAACTCCTCGGCATCAAATATCCTGTTTTCCAGGGCGGAATGGCATGGATCTCCGACGGAAAACTTGCAGCTGCCGTTTCAAGCGGCGGTGGCCTAGGTATCATAGCCGCAGGAAATGCACCGGGTGAATATGTAAGAGAACAGATTCGTATCGCCAAAAGTCTTACAGACAAACCCATCGGTGTAAACATTATGCTTTTAAGTCCTTTCGCCGACGAAGTGGCAAAGGTCGTTATAGAAGAAAAAGCCGATGTAGTTACAACGGGCGCAGGCAATCCTTCCAAATATATAAAGGAATGGCTCGCAGCAGGAATTAAAGTAATCCCCGTTGTCGCATCAGTTGCAATGGCAAAGCTTATGACCAGACTCGGTGCTTCGGCATTAATTGCAGAAGGCGGTGAAAGCGGCGGACATATCGGTGAACTCACCACTATGGTTCTCGTTCCGCAAATCGTCGATGCCACTACCCTGCCCGTTATCGCAGCAGGCGGCATCGGAAACGGACGCGGCGTCGCTGCTGCTTTTATGCTCGGTGCATCCGCAGTTCAGATGGGCACAAGATTTTTAAGTGCTTACGAATGCTCCATCCATCCTAACTACAAAGAAAAAATTTTACACGCAAACGATCTATGCACAATGGTGACCGGCAAAAGGCTCGGACATCCGGTAAGAAGTTTAAGAACTCCTTTCGCAAGAGATTATTTTAAAGCGGAGTATTCGGATATTTCTGACGAAGATCTTGAAAAGCTCGGAATTGGTGCTCTTAAAATGGCCGTCATCGACGGAGACAACGAAAAAGGCTGTTTCCTCGCAGGTCAGATTGCATCTGTTGTAAACAAAGAACAGAGTGCAGCAGACATCATAAAAGAAGTAATATCCGAGGCTGAACCCATACTTAAAAAAGCCGGAGAACTGGTGGTATAAAAATGAACGAAAAAACATTAAAAGGAAAAACTGCTGTCGTTACCGGCGGTTCAAGAGGCATCGGAAAAGCTGTATCTTATAAGCTCGCTTCTCTCGGTGCAAATATAGCGGTTATCTACGCAGGAAACGAAGAAGCCGCAAACCATGTATGTGAAAAAATTAAAAACGAATACAAAACCGAAGCAAAAGCATATCGTCTGGATGTGTCTGATTTTAATGCATGCAAAGAAACCGTTACTGCGATCAAAAACGATTTCGGAACGGTTAATATCCTTATAAACAACGCAGGAATCACAAGAGACGGTCTTCTTGCAATGATGAAAGAAAATGATTACGACGCCGTCCTTGATACCAATCTTAAAGGCGCGTTCAATATGATAAGACACCTGTCGGGAACATTTATCAAAAACCGTGAAGGATGCATTATAAACATCTCTTCTGTCGCAGGTATACTAGGCAATCCCGGTCAGTGTAATTACAGTGCATCAAAAGCAGGTCTTATCGGACTTACAAAATCAGTTGCCAGAGAACTTGCGCCCAAGGGCATCAGATGTAACGCGATTGCTCCCGGATTTATAGCGACTGCCATGACTGAAAATCTTATTGACAATCCCCTGCTTCAGAGTATTCCTTTAGGCAGAATGGGCAATACCGATGATGTTGCGGAAGCTGTCGAATACCTTGTATTCGCATCCTATGTAACCGGCGAGGTCCTTAAAGTGGACGGCGGAATCGCCATGTAAATTAATCAGAAAAGAGAAATGCAATGAATAAAGAATATAAAAGAGTTGTAGTAACGGGAATGGGTGCAATCACTCCCGTTGGTAATAACGTGAAAGAAACCTGGGAATCGCTTAAAAACGGCAAAAACGGTATCGCAAAAGTTACGTTTTTTAACACCGATAATTTAAAGGCAAGTCTTGCTGCCGAGGTTAAGAATTTCGATCCCGCAGAATATTTAGACGTAAACGAAGTCCTTCGTACGGACAGATATACCCAGCTTGCCATGGGTGCAGCTACCCAGGCTTTAGATGACAGTAAAATAAAAGGATGCGTTGATCCCGACAGATTCAGTGTGATTTTAGGAACCGGTATCGGTGGCATTTCCACATTCGAAGCAGAACATACAAAATTTCTGGAAAAAGGTCCGAGACGTGTATCTCCCCTCTTCGTTCCGATGATGATTTCAAATATGGCCGCAGGAATGATTGCCATTAAATATGACTGCAGAGGTTCTGTCATGCCCGCTGTTACAGCCTGCGCATCAGGCTCAAATGCCATAGGCGAAGCAATGAGACTTATCCGTCACGGATATTCCGATGCCGTTGTTACAGGCGGTACAGAGGCCGCTATCTGCGCTTCCGCCATTGCCGGATTTTCAAACATGCAGGCACTCTCGACTTCTGCAGATCCAAACGCTGCTTCTCTTCCCTTTGATAAAAGAAGAGGCGGTTTCGTAATGGGTGAAGGCGCTGTCGTACTCGTACTTGAAGAATACGAACACGCTCATAAAAGAGGCGCAACTATTTACGGTGAACTCTGCGGATACGGTTCAACCTGCGATGCATATCACATTACTGCTCCGCACCCTGAAGCAAGAGGCGGTGCAAAGGCAATGCAGAATGCATTAAGTGAAGCAGATTACACGGAAGAGGATAAAGTATATATAAATGCTCACGGAACCGGAACACCAATGAATGATGCCCTTGAAACGCAGGCTATAAAGCTTGCTTTAGGCGAGGAAAAAGCTAAAGCATCATTCGTAAGTTCCACCAAATCTATGACCGGACATATGCTCGGTGCGGCAGGTGCTATTGAAGCGCTGGCCTGCATTATGGCTTTAAAAGAAAATATATTACCACCAACGATCAACCTGAATGAGCCCGATGAAAAGTGCGACTTAAACTATATTCCTAACAAATCCCTTAATTCCGACATAACCCTTGCACTTTCTAATTCACTTGGATTCGGGGGCCATAATGCGTGCCTCGCTTTCAGAAAGGCCTGAATATGAACAAACTTGAAATAATGCAAATTCTGCCACACCGAGACAATATGCTCCTTATCGAAGATTCGGAGAATATTGACGGTACCGCTGTAGGACACTACCATGTGCGCGGAGACGAATTTTTCTTAAAAGGCCATTTCCCGGGAAACCCCATTGTTCCCGGAGTCATTCTTTGTGAAATGATGGCACAAAATGCCTGCGTACTTATGCAGGATAAAATAACCGAGAACTGTATACCTGTTTACACGGGACTTAACAATGTAAAGTTCCGCTCTCCCGTAAAACCCGGTGACACAGTTGAACTTAAATGCGAAATCACACGTTCAAAACATCCGTTTTATTTCGGGAAAGGAAGTGCCTCGGTAGATAATAAACTTTGCATGTCAGCCGAATTCTCATTCGCCGTAACAGGAGCATAACTAACATGAGTCTGACCCAACTATACTGTCACGAGATTACTGACGCTAACGGTGCATTAACCGATTTTATTTTAGATTATCCTTATGATTTTAATTTTGGCTATGATGTTGTAGACCTTCAGGCAAAAAAAGAGCCTGTGAAACGTGCTCTCGTTTGGTGCAATGTCGAAGGTGAGGAACACATATTTACCTTTTCGGATATAAAAAAATATTCAAACAAAATGGCAAATGTGTTTTTGTCAAACGGTATCGGACGTGGTTCACGCGTAATGCTTGTTTTAAAAAGACATTATGAGTACTGGTTCGCAATTATTGCACTTCATAAAATAGGTGCACTTGCAATACCCGCATCACATATGCTGACGGTAAGCGATTTTTCATACCGCATTAATACCGCCAAAGTCGATGCTGTTATAGTTACACCGCAGAATGAAGTTCCCGAAAAGATAAAAGAAGCCGTTTCACAATATGATAAAAAATTAAAGCTCTGGTGTGTAAAAGAAGACATCGAAGGCTTTGACAATTTATCAAAGCAGACGGAACTAGCTAGCGATGAATTTAAAAGAATCCCTACTCTCGCAAGCGATCCGATGCTTATGTATTTCACTTCCGGAACTACCGGCTATCCAAAGGGTGTCATACACAATTACACCTACCCTTTGGCTCATATAATAACTGCCAGATACTGGCAGCAAACCGAGAATAACGGACTACATTTTACTGTTGCAGAAACAGGATGGGCGAAAGCCTCCTGGGGCAAATTGTATGGACAATGGCTCACAGGCTGCGCCGTAATGGTTTATGATTTCGACAATTTTGAACCCAGACAGCTTAGTAATGTCATAAACAAGTACGGTGTAACATCCTTTTGTGCTCCACCAACTGTTTACCGTTATCTCGTTCGTAAAGGGATTCCAAAGATGCCTTCACTAAAGCATGCAACTACGGCCGGAGAAATGCTTTCTCCCGATGTATTCCGTAAATTCTTCGAAGCAACGGGTTTGACCCTGTCCGAAGGTTACGGCCAGACCGAAACAACTTTACTAATCGCTAACTTTAAGGGAGTTAAAGCAACCGAAGGCTCTATTGGAATCCCCTCTCCTTTGTATAATATTGAACTTCGTACAAAAGACGGCAGAAAACCTTTGCCCGGTGAAATCGGAGAAGTTGTAATCGTTCCTAAAAAGAATGCTCCGAGAATCGGTATTTTTTCTGCTTATCTTGATAACGAAAAACAGTACGAACACGTATGGAGGGACGGTGTTTATCACACAGGCGATGCGGCTTATTTAAATGAAGAAGGTAACTTCTGTTTTCACGGCCGTTTTGACGACATCATAAAAACAGGAGGTTTCCGCGTCGGACCTTATGAAGTTGAAAATGTACTTATAGAACATCCCGCCGTTGCCGAGTGCAGCGTCATCGGTGTTCCCGACACTTTAAGAGGCCAGGCCATAAAAGCAGTTGTGGTTCTTGACCGCGGATACACTCCCTCAGGAAAACTCGAAAAAGACATTAAAGAATTCTGCAATAAAAAACTTGCCGAATACAAATGGATCCGTCTCGTGGAATTCGTAAAAGAAATGCCGAAAACCATCAGCGGAAAAATCGTAAAACCGGCTCTCAGAGGATAAAAAAATTTCCTTAGGAAATTGGCTGCGTAAGTTGAAAAGAATATTTATCTCTGATAAAATTTTCATGTACGTTTACTTGCAGGTCTATACTAAAAGGAAAACAAATGAACAATTTACCGAAAAGAGCCGACGACATACTTAATTTTCAAATTAACGGCTTTCATCAATATATCTTCGACGGTAACGCGCATTTAACTTTTGTAAGCAAAAACTTCGAAAGCTTAACCGGTTTCAAAGAAGACGAACTTCTTGATGAAAGCAGGGATTTGTACTCTCTTCTTGTTCATCCCGAAGATCTTAAAACCTATTCCACTCTGATTAAAAATGCATGCGCTTCCCAAATTACCGAAAGCGTTAAATATCATTTAATAAAAAAAGACGGCAGCATCATTTTTGTTTCCGATACTTTAACGAGCGTAAAAGCGGAAAACAATACAATGATTCTTTCGTCTTATCTAACCGATATTTCCGAATTTGAAATCGACAACAAAAACTTACGTTTCTTAGACGAAACCTCTCCCTGCGGTTTTCTTAAATATACCTGCGAAAAGAATCCCAGAGTTACTTTTGTTAATAAAAAACTGGTTGATTTCTTACGCATTCCGAATGTAGACTCTCCGGAGTTTGATCTTCCCGAAATGTATAAAGATAATATCTTTCTGTTCATTCCTCCTGAAGAAAGAAGACGTTTTTCTATTTTCTTAAACCGTGTAAATACGGCAGGAAAACCCATTGCGGGTGAAATGTCTCTTTTACGATTGGACGGTACCAGAATCCGCGTATTCGGATGGGTTACAAAGCATATAAACGAAGACGGCAGCGAGGAATTCCAGAGCGCATTTATGGATATAAGCGATCGTTTCGAAGAAAATGAGATTGCCGAAGCAAACAGATACATAAAAGCATTGAGCGAAGTATATGATAAAATCTTCGAATTCAATTCCTTAAACAACACTGTTAAATGTCTATACTCCAACAACTCGTCAATGTTCAAGCATTTCGAAAAAATATCAATGCCTCTTGACGAAGCACTCACAAAATTCATTACGGATTCCGTTGATAAAGAAGACTCCGAAATGGTGCGTGTTTTCTTCGAGGATTTCAGCGAAAAGAAATTCTACGAACCCGATGCAAAACCGCCTACAATTACATATAAAGCAATCTCTTCGGACAACGTTTTAAGACAGTATAACGGTGTCTTTATTAAAGTGACCGATTCCATAGGATACTTCTGCTGCAGAAGAATTCACGAGTCTAATGAAGTGTCTGATTTAAAGAATGAGAATCTTCAGTTAAAAGAAAAGATGAATGATTTAATTATGAAATTCTCCGACGGTATTGCCGCATTCGAGGTTACTCCCGAAGAAGAAATGAAACCTCTTTACGCAAGTGAAAACGTTTGCGAATTTTTCGGTTACACAAACGAAGAATGGATTCCTTTAACCAAGAAATTCACTCCATGGAAAACCTTCGTTGCAAAGAGTGAAGCTACCAATGAAGACTTTTTGAATTTCCTCAAAAACGGTGAAGCTGAATTCACATACTTTGATTACAAAGCAGAATGTGAAAAGAAAATCCGTGCCGTATGCACACAGAAAGACATGTATGCAAACTCGCCCAGATATGTAGTACTCTACTCTGTGGACGATGATAAAGACAATAAAAAAGAAATACCCGAAAACCGTAACGTCACAATTCGTACTTTCGGATATTTCGATGTATTTGTGGGTGATAAACCCATTGCATTCAGAAACAAAAAATCCAAGGAATTACTCGCTCTTTTAATCGACAGAAGAGGCGGTTTTGTGACCTCCGAAGAAGCCATAGGATTCCTTTGGGAAGATGAACCTGCCAGCACTCTCACACTTTCAAGATACAGAAAAGTTGCGCTTCGACTTAAGAATACTCTCGAGGAATACGGGGTATCTGATATTGTAGAAAGCATTGACGGTAAAAGACGCATTGTAACCGAAAAAGTTAAATGCGATCTCTTTGATTATCTATCCGGCAAAGAAGAATATGCCAAAGACTTCAAGGGAAGTTATTTAAACAATTACAGCTGGGCTGAAACCACTTTGGGAGAACTGATTAATTCATAACCTTTTCTTTTATGATCTCCCAGTTAAGACACCTTGTGTAATTATCTCCGGGAAACTCTGCTTCCCTGTTCCACGGTCTGTCAAAGACAAGGACTTTTAATTCAGGCATATGATTAAAAAACTTAAATGCCGAGGGTGAATCTTCTATAGCATAATCAAATTTCATTTTGTAATAATCTTCAAGTTCAAGGCTGTATCCGCAGTCCTTCATGAAATTATCCCTGCCGTATTTATTAAGACAGTACAAAGGCACATTCTTAAGCCCGTGTGTATCCAGCCATGTCCTTGACGGCTCATAAGATGCGAAAGGACGACCTGTGATAATTGATACGTTATGACCGTTTTCAATCCATTCATTTAATATTTTTACGGCGCCCGGTGTTTCTTCAAATGCGAGCAGTACTTCGGGTTCGTGACCCTTTTTTAGCAGTGCGTCATACTGTTCGTCATTTAAATCAAATGCCATCTGAAGATTGAAATATCTCACTTTTTCGTAAGGTACGTCTTTCCCAAACATTTCAAATGCCAGTTTGGAAAATGCTCTCGCCGTCTCACAGAGGCAGTCATCAAAATCTACATATATATTCATCATTTTTCCTCTTAAAAATATATTTCTTCGCCCGAATGAACATATTCAAGCCGGTCTCCTAAAACAGGCTTCATTATTTCGTACGCAGGAATTCCCGTGCAGTGACAGGTAACAAATTTTGAAGGATATTTCTTTAATTCTTCTGCGATATCTTCTATCTCTTCGATTTCACTTTCGTTATACTCAGTCTTTTTCATAAGATGAAAACCGCTTACAACAAGGTCAGGCGCTTGTCCGAACTTTTCAATATAGGCATCAAGAATACTTAATATTCCGTTATGCGCGCAGCCTGATAAAAGAACCGATTTACCCTCTTCTCTTACTACAAGAAAATGCTCATGACCGAAATCATCGCATTCAAAACAGTCGCCTTTTTTTATCAAAAGATTCTTATTACTCGAAGGCAGTTTGTGGCTTCTTTCTTTTATGGTAAAGACTTCAATATCGTCGTCTATCTTCGAATTGCCGTTAAGGATATTCGCCTTAGACAAAGAAACAATTGCCTTATCGATACCGATATATCTGTATCTCTCCTTTGCTTCCAATCCGTCATCTGCATAATAATCTTCTTTTGCGGATTCCTGGAAATATATGTTTGCCTTATCATTAATTCTCGTAAAAGGAATAATACCGCCCGAATGATCGTAATGACCATGGCTTAATACAACGGTGTCGATTTCTTTTAAATCTATTCCGAGCGCTTTCGCATTTTCTAATGTCTGCGACGAAGGACCGAGGTCTAAAAGAAGTTTATTCTTTTTTGTTTCAACATAAAAAGAAAGTCCGTGTGCAGCCACGCATTCTTCTCTCCCATTTGTGTCTTCAATCAGATTAATTATTTTCATTTCTGTCTTACCTTTTATTAAATGTCACGCATATTATTTTACCATAAAACAACAAAAAAGACCGCCTCTTTTCAAAGCGGTCTTTAAAGTAATTATTTTATTTTATCCAAGTGCTACATCCAGCGCCATCATCAGGATAAAACCTATCGAGAATGATATTACGCCGACATTGGAATGCTCTCCCGAAGACATTTCGGGGATTAATTCTTCAACTACAACATAGAGCATGGCTCCCGCGGCAAAGCTTAAAAGATAAGGCATTGCAGGTACAATAAACGAAACCGCAACTATTGTTAGAAGCGCTGCTACAGGTTCTACCGCACCGGATAACACTCCTGAAAGAAAAGCTTTGCCTTTATTCTTACCTTCCGCACACAGAGGCATAGAGATAATTGCTCCTTCAGGGAAGTTCTGGATTGCAATACCGATTGCAAGTGCGAGTGCCCCGCTTGCGGTAATCGCGGTCTGACCGGATATTAATCCCGCATATACAACACCCACCGCCATTCCTTCGGGAATGTTGTGAAGCGTAACCGCAAGAACCATCATTGTGGTTTTCTTCAATTTACTCTTCAGTCCCTCGGCTTTATCTGTATTAAGATGCAAATGCGGTATAACCGAGTCTAAAATTAACAGAAATACAATTCCCAAAGAAAATCCAATCGCCGAGGGAATAAAAGAAAGGCTTCCCATATCAGTTGACTGTTCTATTGCAGGGATTATAAGGCTGAAGAATGAAGCCGCAACCATTACGCCGCTCGCAAAACCTGTAAGGCCTCTCTGGACCTTATCACCCATTTTATCTTTCATAAAAAATACGCAGGCGGCTCCGGCAGTTGTTCCGAAGAAAGGTATTAAAAGTCCGAGTACTGTATTTGAATTCATAATCTTTCTCCTTTTCAAAAGTTAGTCAATACAAACTTTGTTGTCTTTTTACAACCGGCAGTTTCCTGCCGGTTATCCTCAACTAAATTATATTCTTTTAACCTTAATTGTCAATTACGCCTGTGTTCTTTCAATCCATTCGCCTACAATACGGGTTAATTTCATTCTCTGACCAACAAAGCTGTGACTGCTTTTAATTGACTTATATTCTATTGATGAACCTGCTTCCTTTAATTTGTCTGCCAGAGGTTTTATCATAAGCTCAGGAGGAGCTATCGTATCCATAGAAGCTTCAACCAACAGAACATTATGTTTTATGAGTTCATCATATCTGTTTAATATACTTAATTCCGGCTGATTGTTAAGAGCATTCTCAAATACATCGCTTGCGGATGTCATCTTAAGACACTGTCCTTCGGTTTCAATCATCAGGAATAAATCTTTCTCCATTTTGTATCTGAATGCGGCGCCTATATCATAAGGAGCAAGTGCCGCTACACCTTTTATAAAAGACAAATCCTTAGCCGCGTTAAGTACGGTCTGACCGCCCATACTGTGACCGACTAAAAATATATTTTCCGTATCAATACCGTACTGCTCTGCTATTGCAGAATTGTGCGCCCACTTTGCAACCGCAGTCAGATCGTCTTTAAGATTCGTAAAAAGATAATATCCTTCGCTGCCCCAGGCGCCTCTGTGGTTCATGTGAATAACTACACAACCCATTCTCATAAATGCAAGTTCAAGGTCGTTGTTGGTGGTATATCCGGGGAATCCGTGAGACATTATTACGGTCGGATAAGGTCCTTTTATTCTTTTATCCGGGGTCAGCAGATAGCCGTAAATATGACAGCCTCCGCTTATTATATTTAATTCAAATATCTCGGGAAATGATTCTGTCTCGTCAGTATCAAATTCCGTAAATGCATTTTCCGCTTTCATGTTTACTGTCCGGTTCTTTTATGATAATCATCAAGCGCATTCTTAATTGCTTCTTCTGCGAGCACCGAACAATGCATCTTGTAATCGGGAAGACCGTCTAAAGCCTCTGCAACAGCCTCGTTGGTTAATTTCATTGCGTCTGCAACGGGTTTGCCTTTAATGAGTTCTGTGGCCATGGAGCTTGATGCTATTGCACTGCCGCAGCCGAAAGTTTCGAATTTTACATCTTTTATGATATCGTCTTCGATCTTTAAATACATTTTCATGATGTCGCCGCACTTTGCGTTGCCGACTTCACCGATACCGTTTGCGTCCTCTATAACTCCGACATTTCTCGGATTTCTGAAATGATCCATTACCTTTTCACTGTATAAAGCCATTTTGTTTTCCTCCGTTTAAACCAATCTATAAAATGAATTCTCTTTTACCCGAAATCAAATCTCTCCATACAGGAGAAAAACCTCTTAAATATTCTACCACTTCTTTAACCGATGAGATAATGGTTTCTACGTCTTCATCCGTTGTGCTCTCATCAATTGTAAGTCTTAATGAACCGTGAGCGACGTCATGCACTCTGCCGATCGCCAATAGTACGTGGCTTGGATCAAGTGAGCCCGAAGTACATGCACTGCCTGATGAAGCAGCTATACCCTTATCGTCTAAAAGAAGCAGAATGGATTCACCCTCAATTCCTTCAAAGCAGAAATTTACATTGCCCGGAAGACGCTTTAGGGCATCACCGTTTAATGCGGAATGTGAAATCTCGGAAATACCTTCGATTAAGCGATTTCTCTTTGCTGTAACTGCTTTACCGTAAGTATCAAGATTTGCAACCGCATCCTCTAAGGCAACAGCCATTGCTGCGATGCCCGGAACATTTTCGGTACCGGCTCTCTTGCCTTTTTCCTGAGCTCCGCCTTCTATAAGGTTAAATAATCTTATTCCTTTTCTTACATACAAAAATCCTACACCCTTAGGACCATGGAATTTATGTGCAGATGCTGAAAGCATATCGATATTGTCATCAACCACATTTACGGGAATATGTCCGATTGCCTGAACAGCATCCGTATGGAAAGTTACACCGTGTTTCTTACAGACTTCGCCGATTTCACGAATGGGCTCGATTGTTCCGATTTCGTTATTGGCAAACATAATGGTTACAAGGCATGTATCTTCTCTTATTGCATCCTCTACTTCTTTAGGATCGATAAGTCCGTTTTCATGTACATCAAGAAGTGAGATTTCGAAACCTTCTTTTTTAAGCTTGTTTAATGTATGAAGTACTGCATGGTGTTCAAATGCTGATGAAATGATGTGTTTCTTTCCTGCCAGAGCGCCTGCTTTCGCTGCACTGTTAATTGCCTGATTATCCGACTCACTTCCGCCGGATGTGAAATATATCTCTTTGGGATTTGCTCCGATGGCGGTGGCAACCTTTGCTCTTGCCTCCTCCAAAACCTCCTTGGACTTCTGTCCGAATTCATACAGACTCGAAGGATTGCCGTATGTATCTTTCATAAGCGAAACCATTGTTTCTATGGCTTTCTCACTCATTTTTGTTGTAGCTGCATTATCTGCATATATCATGAACTGAATCTCCTTTCAGACTTTTGAAAATCATTTTTTCCTCGCCAAAAAGATTTTATCCTTATTCACCTACTAAGTCAATAGGTTTTTAATTCAAAATAAAAAGCCTTCTCGGACTTTTTATGTTTTTTATGAGCTTATTCGGCTGATTTTGCCTTATATTCGAGTACTTTCTTAGTGTAATCGTCGCCACGTTTTTTTAAGATAAAAAACTCAATTACAAGGCAGGTTATATAAGTTAATACCACTATCGCACCGAATATGCTCCATACAATTATATTTCCTTTGGTGGAGAACATTCCCATGAAATAAAACATTGCTATCTCAACAGGGATAAACAATATGTAAAACACCGTGAGGGAAACAATAAACCCTTTCTTCTGCATCATTTTTGTTAAAAAGCAGAATCCGAAGGTAAGCACTCCCCAAAGGCATAAAACAAATAATTTTAAAAGAAATGCAATTGATATAACATTATTTCCAAGTGCCAGGGTTAAAACCACAGAGCATAATACCAGCCACGAAAATACAAACGATAATGCATTTCTTAAATATATTAAATAATCTTTCGTACTTCTCATATCAGTTCCTTATTCCGAGCAGCTTCTTAAGATCCGTCGCGTATCGCCTTGAAATAACCACCACTTCTCCGTTTGAAAGCGTTGCAAGTATGTTTCTGGTTATTTCAGGCTTAAGCTTTACCACTTTGTTAATATTGATAATCACCGATTTTGAGCATCTGAAATAATCTCTGTTATCAAGTATTTCCTCGAGCTCATAGAGTCTTTTATCCGTGCTTAAAACCTTATCCTCGGTATAAATAAAAGTCTTTTTATCCACGGATTCAATGTAGAAAATATCATTCGGCGAAACAATATATGTATTACCGTCTTCCAAACCGGAAATACCGGTCTGGAAATTTTCTATATGTCTCTTAAGCCTGTTAACTTCATTAGTAATATCCTTACAATGAATTTCGACATTAATTGATTCACTTTTATGATCGTTAATTATCTCAACTCTCAATTAAGTATTTTTTCCTTTCGGGCGTTGATAAAGAGTAATACTACAAGTATTATCTGCATGATTATTATAAAAGCAGCAATTCCGATATTTCCGAATAAAATTGATGCAAACATTGCGCCGACTGCTTCGATTATTGAAATCACCGTATATGCCTTGCAGTTATATACCCAGGCGAACGGCAAAAGGTGTGCCCCGAAGATGATGGCATACATCAAAAGCATTGCCTGAGGTAAGAATGTGCAGGCCAGCATTGCTATCGGAAGATAAAGGTTCTGATTCATCGTGCATAAGAAGCCGAGCTTGCTGACAGGGTTTTTCGTTTTCTTAAAGATCTTGGCTTTAAGTACGAGCGAGAAAAGAATCGCTATCGGCATCATAAAAGCAGAACTTATAAATGTTAAAAGATTTGCGTTCTGAAAAGATGTGGCAAAAATCTGTGCTCCTAAAACCAGTCCCCAGACTATAACCGATGACATCATGTAAGGCAGACCGTTTTTCTGTAAATCCTTTGCCTCTCTTCTTAATTCATCAATGTTGTTAACGTTACCTGAAAGTCTTAATGTATCCATGTTGAATCCTCCTTAGATGTTCTGTATGAGCACATCTTACAGGGGGATAAAACTGATATCAATACTTCAGATACCAAGCGGTACAAAGGGTATTACCAAGTTGCCAAAAATGTTATTAAAGTAGGATTTTAAGCAAATCTTCCGGTGTATCGGCGATGGTTTTTACACCGTATTCTTCTAACTTTTCTCTGCCTCTGAAGCCCCATGATACACCTATAAAATCCATCTCGGAATTAATTGATGTTTCCATATCGACATTTGAATCTCCGATGTATACGGCTTCTTCAGTCTTTATATCCATACGGTTTAATATTTCATCCACCATATCTCTTGCAGGCTTTAATGCAAAGCCTTTGGTTTCTCCCATTGCACAGTCAAAGCAGTCTGTAAAATACTTCTCTGCGAGCTTCTGAACGCCTATATCGGCTTTATTTGAAACCACGGCCGTTTTAATGCCCTCTGCTTTAAGTTTCTTTATAACATCGACTATTCCGTCGTACGGTCTTGTTTTAATTTCATTATGGTCTTTATAGTATGTAAAAAGATCATTGTATACAGCCATTACTGTCTCTTCATCCGTACCTTCCGGAGTGGCTCTTTTAGCTTCCATGTAAAGGCCGTTTCCGACAATGGTTCTGACATAATCCAAAGTCAGTTCAGGAAAGCCGTTCTTCCTTAAAGCATAATTGGTCGAATCGGTTAAATCCCCTAAGGTATCAAGGATTGTACCGTCCATATCGAATATTGCAAGTTTATATTTTTTCACGTCTTTTCTCCGTTTCGATTATAGAACTTTTCTTCCCGAAGCAGCTTCAAAATTGTATTTTACAATTCCGAGATCAATCTTCGTCATTGCTCCGCCTTTGGAAGTAATCTTTGCATTATCGCCGTCAAGCGTAATCACAAATTTCTGCTGATTAAGAGCCGTAGGCGCCTTTAAAGCACCATCAACGCCTTCATTAAACCATTCGGGTGCCGTGCTTAAATCAGCCTTACAAAGCTTCTCAACAGGCTTTGATTTGTGAGCCTGACCCTGATTCTCGCCGTATCCTATGGAAATAACGCATAAAAGCTTCTCGTCTTTTCCGACCCGGGCTTTGCATTTTTTCTTGCTGAAAGTTCCCGCAACCCAGCATGTGTTAAGACCCATTGTCTGCGCCTTAAGAACTATTTCTTCTCCGAAATAACCAATTGCTTCATCAAGATTCGGATATTGTTTGTTTCCGACCATGGCTATATAGTTTTGAACATTGGTAAATTTACCGTAATGCGCCAGAAACGAATCAAAGCATTCCGGATCGTTTACTATAAACTGTAAATCCAGACCGTTTTCATCACTTATATTTTCGATAAATTCTCTTAATTCTTTTTCCGTTTCCTTTTCAATCGGTATATTTTTATACTGTCTGACAGAATGTCTTTCGTTAACTGCTTCTTTTATGGTCATATCCTTTTCTCCTTTTAAAATAATCAGGGAGCGTATGTACTTAACGCATCATAATAATGCTTGATAACACTTTTCGAATCTTTATCCGTATACATATCATCAACCGAAATATCGGTAAATGTGTAACTCTCCCATTTTGAATTTAACTCTTCGTATTTGTCACGGTTAATCAGACAATCGTTTAAAGAATATTTATTATCCTGCGTGCAGACATATTTTTGCATTGATAAAACATCATATCTGTTGTACAGATAATAATTTTCAACCTGATTACCGTTTTCTTCATTCTTCTCGCAGATTATCCTGTTGTATGCAGCGTAGGATATATCTCCTTCAAATCCGGAATGGTTTACCTCATAAGCATACTTTGAAATACCAATATCCGAATCCATGTAAACACTCGCTTTGTATATAAATATCTTGTCTTTCAGGCCGACAAGCATTTCAGGCATATTGTCACCGTCAAGAAATACAAAGGTATACATTGCTTCCGGTTTTTTAAGATCCATTGCATCTGCAAATGCCTCTGAAGCCGCTTTTAGATATGAGTCATCATATTCCTTATAATAATCCTCATATTCGTATTCATTATATGTGAATTCATAATTTCCTTCTGTAGGAATCAGAGCATTAAGCGTATTAACATCCAGATCTTTTCTGTCATTAAAAAGAAAATCAAAACATGAGAGATAGTCATTAAGGGTCTCATAATCGGTTTCGATGTGATTCACGAAACAAACCGCACTATCTTCGTCTTCCGAAATATCTCTTGCAAAAGAGGCAACCAGTTCGAACTTATTGTCTTGATTGATTGTCACATAATATGTGTAATAATACGAATCGTTTAATTTCCATTCGGAATAATTTAAAAGTTTATCTTTTTCGGAATAATAAAGTGTTGTCCCGTACTGTGAATAGAAACTTCCGATTTCAACTACTTCCGACTTATCAAAATCATATGTGCAAAAATGATATTCGATTGAGAAAGTCTGAGTGGGATCGCCTGAATATGCGGCATAAACAAGTTCCGGCAGATTGTCGTCGGTAAGGCTCATAAAAGAAAATTTAACAACCCAGCCCATATCGGATAATTCTTCCAAAGTCGAAAAATAAGCTTCGGAAGCCGCGAGCAGTTTTTCATCAGGATATATTATTTCCTTATTTTTTTCTTTAAAATCATTACTTGAGAAATATTCCAGTTTTTCAAAATCATCCGGTACAACAAAGTTCATCAAAGAAGACTCGTATGTTTCCGAATATCCTGAATCGATGATTTCTACCGGCGGTTCTTCAGGTAAATCTGCAGGTTTGGAGATATGCGCGTGATATACTCCGCCATCTTTCCCGTCATAATTAATCTCTACGTTACCCGGCAGTTCACAGGCGCAGAATACAAATGCCGCGCCTGCTGCCAGAAACCCCGCCAATAATCTTTTTAATACAGTTTTTTGTTTTGATCCGTTTTTAATCATATTTTTTATCCATTTAAAGTTCATAGAGAACCGATTCGTTTATTTCGGAAACCTTCGAAAAACCTGTGGCACTCATCACAAAGCGAAGTTCCTTGCCAACGCTTTCGATATATTCTTTTACGCCCGCCACACCGTCCTTTTCAAGGAAAGGAATCATGGAACGTCCGACTGCTGCCGCATCTGCACCGAGAGCAAGTGCCTTAAACACATCAGAACCGCTCGTAATGCCGCAGTCTACTATTATGGCGATGTCCTTTCCCTTAAGTTCTTCTTTTATGTCCTGAAGCACCATCATGGGCGGTACGGCATAAGGAAGTCTTCCGTGGTGATGGCTTACGATAATGCCCTTTGCTCCTATCTCCGAACATTTAATTGCATCAGCAACGCTCAATACTCCTTTTACGATAAAAGGAATCTTGACCGACTCAACATATGAACGAAGCATATCCGATGTCTGTGCAGCCATCTCTTCGCCCATAACGATATCGTAGCCCGTAGTACCGAAGATATGGTCTATATCCATTCCGACACCAAATGCCCCTGCCGCCTCTGCATACTGAAGCTGGTCTCTGACTTTACCGTTATCCGCATAAGGTTTTACGATTCTTACGGTCTTTGCGCCGGTATCCATAATTTTCTGGAACAAATCGTTTTCCATCATACCGCAGAAGTTAAGAATATTGCATTCCTTTGCTGCGATTGAATATTCTTCAAGTCCGGTCAAGTCTCTTCCGTTAAAAGCGCCCAGATGCGAAAACGCAGGCATCATAACGGGCATTGAAAACTCTTCACCGAAAATCGTTGTACTTATATCTGCTTTTACCGAATCAATCAGTCTCTGCTCGAAGAGAATCGAGTCCATATATCTTTCATTTATTTCATTTGCATCAGACAGTCTTGTATAAGCCATGTAACTCCTCCTCTAAATACGCCAGATATCTGTAATACTCTTCATCCGAATTAAGATGCTCCAAAATCATTGGCATATCCGGATTTATATCATTCATTTTCGAAACATAATAACGGATTGGATATTCACCTTCGCTCGGAGCACACTCCTCTACCTGGAAGGTGTACTTAGGTATAAAATGAATGTCTTTTATGTGGCAGCTTCGAATTCTACCTCCTAAAAGACTGGCACATTCATCAATAAATTCCTCGGGTCTGAAGTATCTGTCCGCAGAATTGGTCATATTGATGATATCCATATGGACCGCAAATCTGTCACGTTCAACTTCATCAATCAGTTTCAGATATTCTTTGGGCCCCGTCGGAAACATCCAGGGCATCGGCTCAAGCGTAAAATAAGTATTCTTTATATCCGCTCTGTCTATGATTTCCTGCACCATTTTAACAACCTGTTTCCATGCATCCTTGGTAAGGTTTTCCTTATAACCTCCGTCCCATACAGGTCCTAAAGCGCCTGAAACATTTACGGCACATCTTGCATTAAGAAAGTCCGCTAGCCGCAGCTGGTTTACACAGTAATCCATATTGCGTTTTCTCTCCTCAGGATCTAAAGATAACGCATTTCTCCATATGCCTACCTCTGCTATCATAAGTCCGAACTTTTCTGCGGCATATTTATATTCAATTATTTTTTCATCAGGATCGTTACACGATAGTGGAAAAACTACCGCAGCGCATCCTAACGCAGCCTGATTTTTTGCCCATTCCTCCGCCGTGCTGTGTTTAAGCGGAGAAGAAGTTCCAAGTCTCATTTAATCCCCCTCATTATTCATTTATACAATATTCGGAACGATTCCGTGTTTTATGTGATACCTGTAAAAAAGATTTACGCCAAGGTAAAATACCGCATTATACGGCCTCTTAATCAGGCAGTCACTAAAGATTGTTCTTTTTAAAATACACCTGATGGAATATACATCGTTGTAAAGGTCCCAATATGCTTTGGTCAGTTCCTCGGGCGTCATGTTCTTTGGAATATGAACCGCTTCACAGGCATTGTAGGAATACATATCGGTATTGTATATTCGATCCTGCTCTTTCATCTCGTCATAATACTGAGTACCCGGAATAGGTGTTAAAATATAAAATCTCGGTACGGCAATTTTGTTATCCTCGATAAATCTTGCGGTAGCCTTAATCGATTCAAGCGTATCCCCTTCCGCTCCGACTACCATTTCCGTAGAAATATCTATACCGTGCTTTCTGATAATCTTAAGCTGTTTTGAATACTCATCGGGATGAGCCCAGGCTTTCTGCATGCCTACAAGACTTTCACGGCTTATACTCTCAAGGCCGAAGCTTAACGCATAGCAGCCGCTCTTTGCAACGGCGGTTAAAAGTTCTTCGTCCTTTGCAATATCTATTGAGCACTGAGTCATCCAGTGCATCTTAACTTTGGATATTTCTTTACAAAGTTCAAGTGCATAATTTCTGTCCGAAAAAAGATTGTCGTCGAGTAAAAGAAACTGTTTAAAGCCCAGTTCTTTTATGCGCTTAATGTCACGCATCACATCGGGAATATTCCTTCTTAAATACTGTCCGTGATAGAGGCAGTATATGGAGCAGAAGCTGCAGGTCTTGGTACATCCTCTTCCTGCCTGAACCGGCAAGAAATTACCGATTCTTTTATTTAATACAAGCTCGTATTTAGGAAGCGGTGTCTCAAGTTTGGTCAGTTTCTTCTTGTAATACTCTTTTAGGGTGCCGTTTAGATAATCGTTTATCATCTCGCCCCAGGTTTCCTCGGAGTCACCTATCATTACGGCATCGGCATATTTCTTCGCTTCCTCGGGCATTAAGGAAACCATGTATCCGCCAAGGATTACGGTCTTTCCTAATTCCTTAAACTTCTTTGCGATATCGATAGTACGCATTACCGCATGTCCCATACTGCTGATACCGATTAACTCTGCATCAGTGTCAAAAGGAACATCCTCTATCGTTTCGTAGCAGAGTTCGACTTCAAAATCATCGGGCGTTAAGGCTGCAAGCAAAGGAAGCGCAAGGCCTACAAAATATAATTTTTTCTTTTTTACCAGGTTGCCGTACTGATCGTACGGAGTAGGCTGGATTAACAAAAGTTTCTTTTTCATAAAACAATCAGTCTTTTAATTTTCATAAAGAGCACACGTATAATAAAAAACATGCCTTTGAAATATTCGTTATCCGCATATAGCGGTGATTTTCTGTTTTTAAAAGCAAGCCCCATGGAAAGCTTGTAATATTCAAACGTAAAACGTCTTACACTCATATGCTCGGGCTTTAAAAGACAGTGGAACAAATCCTGCTTGGTCACGTCTTTTGTAATAAGCTTATCTTCATACTCTTTGTACATTGCGGAGCCCTGCATAGGCGTAAATACCGATACGGTCGGAATAATATCTCTTGAAGCAATCCATTTGTAAAGTTTCTTAAAATCTTCTTTCGTCATCGCCTGATGCACGATAAAAAGTCCGGCACAGAAAATATGATTTTCCGAAAGAATACGGATGCACTCTTCGTTCTCATGCAAGGAAACATGCTTGTTGTACGAGTCAAGTTCTTCGTCGTTGGTGGCTTCAAGCCCTACCATTACAAGTGCGAGCCCGATCTCTGCAAGTTCTTTTATGATGTCTTCGTTATTTGCGATAAAATCCGCACGACCGTAGATTAAATATTTTTTATGTATGTCTTTTTCTTTTACGAGCCTGATAAATTCCTTTAAATACTCTCTGTTTACAAGGAAATTGTCATCCGTAATATGAACTGCGGGAACATCCAAGGATGCGATTTCATCTACGAGCTTATCCACACTTCTGCAGGCATATCTTCCGCCGTTTCTGTTAGTGCAGAAACAGAAATTGCAGTTCCTCTGGCAGCTGTACGAATTCTTTACAAGTGCCAGCGGTTTAAAACAAAGATATCTGAATTTTGACTTGTTTTTGTAAAAATGCGTTCTGTCGGGAACGGGCAAATCCTCGGGAGTTTCAAAAATTCTCGGGTTTGAAACCCACTCTCCGTTTTTCTTATAGCAGATACCGGGTATTTCTTCGATATCAGCATTATCCTTTTTCTCAATGTCTTTTACGAGCCTGCACATATTGTCGAGGCCCGACAAAAGATAAAGGTAATCCGCTTTGGAATCATAAAAGTTCTCGTAATTGATTTCCACATGCGAACCGCCCAAAATAACCGCCGTCTCGGGTCTGTGCTTTTTTATCACTTCACAGAGTTTTTTTATGCGCTTCTCCTGCGTGATATAACCCGTGATGCACACAACGTCAGGCTTTTCCTTATTCAGTTTCTTTCTTAAGGATATCGATTCATACCTTCTGTCGTAGATAACTGCATCATGACCGTCTTTCGTGAACACCGTATAAAGGTATTCCATCTCCAGAGGCTCGTGATCTACCAGGTAAGTAAAGCTGAATATCCCAACCGTTTCCGGCTTGATAAGGAGTATTTTCATTTGTTTTTATATTTCTTGTTAAACATATGCGTTACACCGGCCCAGTAAATGCGCGGATAATTTACATAGTAAAGAAAATGAAACTCTAATTTAAACAAAAGCATCGGCATATTCGAGGGTTTCATCAGTACGCTCGTACCGCCCGTTCTTCTGTATTTGTAATGATAGAGTCGGTCTTTGTTTTCCTCGTATACGGGCGTTCCCTTGAAAGGAATTAAGATACTGAACAAAACCCAGATAAGCTTTTCCTTTTTGATGAACCTGTTGATGTTCATAAAATCCCTGTGCTTAAAATCGTAGTTGATTACAAAGAGTCCGACGCAGACCATCTCGTATTCGCGTAGGATTTTAACCGCACGCATATTAAGTTCAACACTCGAATTCTTGTTGTATTTTTCAAGTGTCGAATCTTCAACCGCTTCAAGGCCGACTAACATATCGCGAAAGCCGGCTTTGTAAATAATCGGGAAAATATCCTCGCATCTGCAGATACTGTCCGCTCTCGCAAAGATCATAAAAGTCTTTTTCAAATCAAGCTCTATAAGCTTTTCACAGATTGCAAGAACACGGTCTCTGTTTACTAAGAAATCATCATCGATAATAAATATTTTGTCGTTGTCGATGGATATGATTTCATTGATTACATCTTCTACCGTTCTTTCCCTGTAGGTACAGCTGTTAAACTGTCTTGAAATACAAAACTTACAGTTCTGCGGACAGGAAAATGCGGTCTTCATCATCGAAAAACAGCCCTTTGCGAGCACACGGAATTTAGATCTGTTCTCATAAAAGAAACTTCTGTCGGGAAGTAACCCATAGTCGCTTATAGGCTCACCCTTTTTGTTTAAAAACCACTCTCCGTTTATCTTTCCCGCAAAGCCTGTACAGGTCTTTAACACTTCATCGTCAAACTCGTTTCTTAATGCGAGTCTGAATGAATCAAGGCCGTTGTCAAAAGAAACATAGTCCACATCGTCTATCATAAAATCTTCAAAGTTTACTACGACTTCGGGACCGCCGACCATAATCTTTACATTAGGTCTGGCTTTCTTTAATTTGTGAATGAGTTTAAGCACATACCATGCGGTATTTGACATTATCGAAAAACCGACAATAGTAATGCCGTTATCGTCTACTTTTTTAAGTAGCCTTGCAAAACGTCCGAATGAGCTTTCAATGCTTTCATCGTGAATAAGACCGAACTTCCCTTCAGCCTTAACCGCAGCCATAAGATACTCAAGTCCAAGTGGCTCGAGGCTTGCTACTCTTTTATCGTAATGTACTCTGACAAACATGTATTTCTGAATCATTAAAACCATCCTTTTCTCTTCGTGTCGTACGAAGTACCGAACAGGGTTCGAACCATAATTTTAGGATATGTTAAAACATGTATCCAGTAGTACCTGAGCATATACTCAAATGACGACATATTGGTGGGTTTAAGCGTAATGTGAGTACCGTCCAGTCTCCAGGACTTAAAGTTAATAACCTTGTCTTGATATTCCGCATAGGCATCGGTGCCCTTGTAAGGCGTAAATATACCGAATACAACCCATAAAAGATTATTGTCCTTGATAAACTTCATTAACTTCCTGTAATCGTCTCTTGTAGCCGTATAATTGATTACAAAGAGGCCGTTGCAGACAATACCGGCATCGTGAAGATTTTTGATTGCCATTTCGTTATCGTTCTTCGAGGTCTGCTTGTTGTATTCATCAAGCGTTTCATCGCTTATTGCTTCAAGACCTACCAGAATATCCCTGAAGCCCGCCTCGTAGGCAAGAGGTAAAATATCGGGATTTGCGGCAAGAAAATCGGCTCTGGCATATGCCATAAAATTCTTCTTTATACCGCGCTTAATAATTTCGTTACAGAAAGTTTTTACTCTGTCTCTGTGGAAGAAAAACGTATCATCGACAAACCAGATTTTATCGTGTTTAATTTCCTCAATTTCATCTATTACTTCCATAATGTCTCGCTCTGTATAAACACCGCTGTTCATCTTCGTGCAGTAACAGAAAGAGCATGCGAAGGGGCAGGAAAAAGATGCTTTGGAAAGTGCATATTTTCCCTTCATGAAAATATAGTTTTTCTTAAGGCCTCTGTAAAAAGCGGTTCTGTCGGGTTTATTGATAAAGCCGCAAACAGGCTCGCCTTTTTCTTTTAATACCCACTCACCGTCTTTTTTAAAAGCAATACCGGTTAATTCATCCAAAGCCTTGGGAGAAAAATCGCTCTCCCACATTTTCTTTAATGTCGAAAGACCGTTATCGTAATAAACATAGTCTACATCATCCACGCAGAATTCCTTATAATTCATCTCTGCTTCGGGACCGCCGACCTGAATTATAATTCCGGGGAATTTTTTCTTAAGCTGCTTTGCCCTTTTGTTAATGTAATCAACAGTATTGGCATTTGCATTTAAACCTATGTAATTGTAATTGCCTTTTTTGATGACACGGCACATTCTTGAAAAGCGGAAAGTCCACGGATGATCGAATTCATCGTGAATTTCACACTTAATTCCCATATCCTTTGCGAGACCTGCAATATACTCAAGGCCCAAAGGTTCAAGATGGGCAACAAGCGATGTGTATTTGGGACGTATCAGCAAAACTCTTAATTCTTTCTGCATTTTTCACCCTCAATGAGTTTCTTCCAGTACTGGTTGTTAACAGCTACTGCGCCGAAGCTTAATTTAAGCGTATCGTGAAGTCCGTACTTTTTGACCATATACCATCCGCTGACCGGATTGGCAGTGATTTTATAATATAAAACCATCGTGTACCAGTAGTATTTTCTGACGGAAATATTGTCGGGACGAACAACCAGGTGAGCCAGATCCCACTTTTCGTATTCATCCTCTCTTACTATGAATCTCGGTTTATATTTCTCGTAAATATCGGTTCCGCGAAGAGGCGTTAAAGGCTGAAGATTTACAAACACTAGACCGAGCTTTTTAATCCATTTATGGAGTGCGTTAAAATCTTCCTTGGTCCAGTCCAATCCTAAAATAAATGTTCCGTAGCATTCGACATCATATTTCTTTAAAATATTTACTGCCTTTTCGTTTATCTCTACGTTTGTTCTCTTGTTATAATCGTCAAGCTGCTTACTGTCGCAGGATTCAAGACCGACAATAACTGCTCTTAAACCGACTTCCTTGAAACGTTTTATAACATCCTCGTTAGCTGCTACATAATCCGCGCGGCCGTAGATTAAATATTTCTTTTCAATGCCCTTCTGCTCAAGCAGATCGCAGAATTTAAGGATTCTCTCCCTTCCGACCAGAAAATCGTCATCCACAATATAAATCTCTGTTTCCGGAATTGTTTCAAGTTCTGCCACAATATCTTCGAGATCCCTGGCAAAATACTGGTCGTCCATTATCTGACGGCAGAAACAGAATTTGCAGTTGTAAGGGCAGCCGAACGATGTTTTTATGAGCGTACAGTTCCTGTGGAACATGTAATAATATTTCGAACGGTATTTGTTTACCTTATCTCTGTCAGGATATAAATAATTAAAGGTTGTATCTTTTTTAGGAGGCTTCTTGCCCGGTACGTAGATACATTCGATATCATCATCTGTTGTAAGTATTTTCTCTGAAGGTTTTTTGTTGCTTTCGAGCTTATTTAAGATATCGATAAAGGTTCTTATGCCGTTTGCGCGGATAATGTAATCAACGTAAGGCGATTCAAAATCTCCGGGATTAACCTCCGCATGCACACCGCCTATTATCGTTACTATGTTTTCGTTTACTTCCTTGGCCTCTTTTGCATATCTTTTCATAATGTTGACATGCGAAATATACCCTGTGATGCCTACGACATCAGGGTTGTAAAGCTTTACAAAGTAAGGCACGTTTTTCTTTTCGATTATCATATCCACGATTGTACATGTATGTCCCAGCGCTTCGATGTTCGCTGAGATATACTCAAGTTCCAGCGGCTCGCAGATCATTACGTTCTGAAGTCCGATGGTCTCCTTGTCAGGTCGCGGTCTGAACAAAAGTACGTTCACTTCTACTCCTTAAAAACATGGAATTCGGGAAAATCATATTTGTATTCGAGCATATGTTTTCCGACCATGGCAAATATATTTAAAAAAGGATTTGAATGGTGCGCATAAAAATATTTTTTCTTAAGGCATGCTCCGAATTTAAGTTTGGTCTTCTCCGAAGTCTGACCGAAATCAATTACTCTGCATCCTTTTTCAAGCGCATATTCAACTATCTTTAAAAGCATGTAAAAATACAAATCGGCATTGTCTTTTTCAGGCTCATAATCCATACCGCAGAGCATAAATATAAGTTCCTCGCCGTCTGCTTTTAAAAGTACAAATCCGACAGGTTTTTTATCTCGTAAAAAAATCAGTTTTTCACCTTCGGTTTTATCAAAAAACTCTTTCTTTAAGCATTCGAGTTTATAATCCGATTTCTCATAAGTCTGAAGATACAGAGGATGAATATCAATCGAATCATCAGTGGCTCTTACAACTTCTATATCACTGCAATTCTTTACAGCAATATTTATTCTTCTTCTGTACGGACTCCTTAATGAATCCATATAGGTTTTTATATCTTTTATGGTCTCCGGAATTATAAATTCGCATGTCGGAAGCGTCTCTCCGAAAGACATTCCTTTTATGTCTGTTTTCTCGTCCAAATTAAGAACAAGTTTGCAGCCTTTAATGGTCTTAATGTATGAAAGCATCCATTGTACGTTATTCGTAATAAAGCCGTTATTCGAAAGCGAACAGGGGAAAGCCACAGTATGAATGTTCATAAACCATTCGGCCTTTCCGTACGTAAAAAGGTTCATTCGGTTTTCATAAACGACAAAAAAAGCGTAATTTGAATCGTCTTCGATGTAGTAATATTTCTGCTCCAAGGGATTGGCGGTTTTTAAAAGAGTCAGCATGTTAAGCGAAAAAGGGAAGGGTAAATCATTTCCCGACTTAAACAAAATCCCGGCAAATTTGGCATTTTTCATATGCTCAAAAATCTCTGCCGGATCATCGCTTATATATTCTTTAAAAGTCTCATCATATTTCTTTTTCATAAACCACATATTCTTTGTAAAGTTCGTCGCAGAATGCTTTACAAAAGCTGTTAGAGTCTTCGTTGTCTGCCAGTATCCATGAAGATTCAACCCGGCTTACGCCGTAATTCGAAAGTATCGAATAAACATGTGCAATCAGCGCAAAAGGAAGACCCACTCCCCTGTACTCGTCGAGTACTCCGTATTCCATAACCTTGGCGGTTTTAATCTTTTTATTTGCAAAAATGTTCTTAAAATAATGCTTTGTACCAAATGCTTCGCCGGGCGTGGCAAGTTCATTGTAATCAGGGTACCAGAGTATAAATCCTGCAGGTTTACCGTCCTTAAAAGCAAAAATTAAAGAATCTTCCTTCATAAAAAGAAAGAGTTCTTTTAACATTTCTTCATCGTCTTTGTAATCGCGCACATAATAATATTTGTGATCGGTAAAACATTTATTGTTTAAATCCGTATACATTTTCGAATATTCTTCGAAATGTTTTTTGTCGAATTTCTTAAATTCATATTCTTTGTTAAGCTTTTCAAGTATCTTTTCGTAGCGCATTAATCTTCCGTCTAAAGAATGCGTAAAATACGAATTAAGCTTAACTTCTTCAAGGTTCATTGCACGAAAATAATCGTTATAAAACGAAGGATTTCCTGCCGATGAAAAAGAATTGACTTTGTCAAAATGCGAATCAAGAAAACCGAGACCGTAATTCACATGTCCGTAAAGGCCTATTACAAGCCTTTTACAGCCTTTGCTTTTGCCAATCTTAACCGCTTCGTTTACAAGCATATTAACGGCTTCAGAAACACCTTCAAGAGATTCAAAAAAACAAAGCTGCACATATTCGGGTAAATCGTTTGCAACCGCAATTATTCCCTCGCAGAGAATATTTCCGCCATCATCTTCAACCATCAAGGGAGTGATGCTTAAACTCTTTGTGAAATGAAGCTTGTCGGAGAAAATCTCTTTTAGCATGAAGTAACTGTTGTCTACATAGAGTTTCTTTTCTCCGTAAACCTTCTTTCTGAAAGACAGGAATTTATTCTGAAGTTTTTTGCTTGTTGCAATCTCAGTTTGCATTTCTTGCTCCCAGCGTTTCAAGGTATTCGCAGATATCTTTTATGGTCTCTGCTTTACGATACTTCTCTTCTTCCATTTCCACTCCGAGAATCTCCTCGGCCACAAATGCAAGTTCCATCAAATCAAATGAATTAAGGCCAAGATCCTTTTTAAAATTTGATTCCGGCGTAACATTTTCGATACCGTATTTGTCTTTTAAAATCGCTTTAATTCTTTCGTACATTTAAAAATCTCTCTTTTATTCATTTTCTGTATATTTGCTTCTAACAATCTTTTTCGAGCTGTTTTTTTCAAGTTCTTCCCTGCTTACCTCAAAGTCGGTTATCTGCATGTATGAGGGCAAATCGCTGTTTAAGGAAGCAATATCGTCTTTTAGGAATTCTTCCTTTTCCGGATCGTGAAGAACAATTATTGCATGAAGTATATTGCTTCGCTCGGATACCTTCCTTGAAACCACAATGCTTTCCTTAACGTAAGGAATAGCATTGATTTTACTCTCTAACAGTTCGGGCGGTACGTTTTTTCCGTTCTCAAGGATAATAAGGTTTTTCTTTCTGCCTGTAACAAAAATGACTTTGCCGTCTGTACGTCCTATATCTCCTGTGGCGAGATAACCGTCCCTCATAATTGCTTTGGTGGCCTCTTCGTTCTTGTAATACCCGAGCATTACGCAGGGACCTTTTACGAGAATTTCACCATCTTCCGCTATCTTAACATCGATGTTTTTCATAATGGTTCCGGCGCTTCCGACCACATTGTTGCCCGTTCTTGAAACCGCTATTGTGGGCGAACATTCGGTTAAACCGTAACCGTTTAAAATCGTAATTCCGATTTCGTCGAATTTATTTACATAGTCTGCATTAAGTGCCGCTCCGCCGTTAACCACGAGACGAAGTTTTTTACAGATAAGCTTACCGAAAAATACATGCCTTAAATCAATTCCGAATTTTCTGAAAAACTTGCAGATTTTTATCGCTCTGTTAAAGGTCTTTTCCTTGTTCTGCTTTTTGACTTCTCTTATAATGCCGTCATACATTCCCTCGATTACCATCGGAACGGCACCGAAGAAGAACGGATTGAAAGTTCTTAAATCACGAAGCAGATATTTTGTTTTAAGGTTAAGACATAAGGTCGTGCCGTTATAAATCGTAGCCAAGATGCACGGATTAAAACCGTAAGTGTGATTCATCGGCAGGAATGCAAATGTCGGATTTTTTAGGATATTGTTTTCAAGCGTACCGCGGATATTTGTAATGACATTGTACTGGCTAAGCATTACACCCTTCATCTGACCGTCTGTGCCGGATGTGGATGCCAAAACAGCAAATCTGTCTTTATCGGTATCTTTTACGTATTCGAAGAAGTCCTGAATGCATTTTTCTGTATCGGCTTCATCGTTTTTAAATTCTTTTCTGAAATCCTCATCATCAATGTTAAATACTTTGAGATTTTCAGGCTTTGAAAACTCATCGCTTTCGATTTTCTTTTTCGTCTCATCGGTTACAAAAAGAAAGTCGACATCAAAATTCTTCACGCAGTCCGAAAGATTTTTTGAAGTCATTTCCTTATCAAGAGGAACGATAACATTCTTCATAACCGTTGCCATATAGATGGTTATATATTCGTAACGGTTTTCCGAGAAAATACCGATATGCTTTCCTTCTATCCCCTGCTCCTTAAAAAAGAGTCCGATAAGGGAAGTTTCTTTTATCATTTCCGCATACGAAATATCCGTAATCTGCTCTTTTTCCATAAAACGTATGGCTGTTGTTTTTGCCTTGGTTTCATATCTTCCTTTAAGCATTTCATAGAAATTATCGTATATAACAGTATCAAGATACGGATAATCCATTTTTGTGTCCTGCCTTCAAAATAAGTCTTTATAATAATGGAATCATATCAACAATTAAAACCAGAAGAATTAATATAAATACCGATGCTATCAGACAAACAGCCGAAAGCGTATGTGTATGTTCTTTATATTTATCTTTCGCTATATCTATTATTGACACAACGAATGAAAAGATACTGAACGGAGGGAATATTAACAAAAACAGTGAAACTGCACCAAGAATTGTATCGCTTCTGTATACAGCCCGTTCTCTCGCATCAAAATAACCTAAATATTTCTTATAGCCATCCTGCGCATTTTTATTTAAGTTATTAATGTTTTCAAGTTCTTTTTTATAATCATCTTCTTTGAGTTCAATTAAGGAACTGATATTTTTTTCCTCTTTGTACTGCATTAGAAGTTTAGAACCAAATACATTGAATTCATTAACTGTTTTGTCTGTTAATGAATTCAGATCTTCGAGTTCATTTAACATTTTAATGTATGCATGATACATTTTATCTCTTCGTTTGTTTATATTATCTAACGAATTGGTAATAAGATATACCGCTATCGGTGTAATAAGCGCAAGAAAAATTAATGCTCCGTATCCGGGAAAAAGCGCCGCTATCCACAAAAATCCGACGACAATACCAACTGTAACAAAATCCAGTACCCAGTTATATGAAAGCAGTACAGCCGCTCCGACTACAATCAGCGGAGAAGAAAGCAGCATAGTCAGTTCCAGATAATCATATCCGTATATTCTCGGGAAAAGTCCCGTTCTTACAGAGAAAAGAATACACATTAAGAGAATGCCAAGAATGTAAATAAATAATCCGACTGCGAATGTTAAACTTTGCCTGTTGTTATAAATATCAAACGTTTCAGCAAATCTCGCCAGATTTTTAATTATTTCGTTTCTCTTCTGACCTGTTTCTGTTTTACGAAAATCTGTAGCATATTCTATCGATTTTTCTTCAAGAATTTTGTCAAATTCTTCCTGATCGGCAAGATTTTTTTTGCAGGTTGCGGCTATACCCATATATCCTTCTTTTAAATCTCCGACGGCCAGACTTACAGCCTTTTCATAATCCGGATCCGAATATAGGTCAAGAGGCATACGCGATATGATTGTCGGGTCTGCTTTATTCTTATTAAGTAATCTTAGCCAGTATCCCGGAGCATAGTCCGGATATCTGCTGATAAGTTTTTCAATATAGGGAGTTCCGTTTACATCATTCTTGGAAATAACAAACGAAAGTGCTTTGTTATAAAGTATCTCCAGATCAGAATTGGGACGGTACTCGGGCAAAGTCGTATTTCTGAGAAATCTTTCGACGTTATCCGCCAGATTTTTCAACGCACCTTCTTCGCCGAGAAGCTGGGCCTGTTTGGTCACAAAAGCTCTGGGCAGTTCTTCCGGATCGTCACATGCAAAAAACATTTGTTTCTTGTCATTATCCTGCATGAGTTTTAAAAATCTGCCCCATTCGTTTTTAACCCATACGGACATAAAATACTCAGCCTTTGTGCCGAGTACAACCATCGCCCTCGCACTTTTTAAGGCTGCAAAAATATAAGGCTCGTAATCAATGCTTAGTTTCATTTTAAGAGTTTCTTTTGCAAAGAAAACTTTAAAACCTCTGGCTGTCAGATCACAGAATAACTGATCGGCAAGTTCGACATCTTCGGTTTTTTCGCCCGTAGTTTCATCCGTTTCCTTGTAACAGATAAAAATATCATACGGCTTTTCATTCTCGACTATACGAAGATATTCATTCTGAATGTTATTGATATTCTCGGCTTCTTCACTAAGCAGTTTCTTCTGCTCGTCATCTGCCAGAGAAAGCGCATCAATATACGAATGATATGATAAAATACTCTCATCGTTTATTCTGTGCAGAGTGGGAAAATATTTATCCGAAACAGGATCGGGAACATATTCTATACCATATTCGCAAAGAGTACGAAGCCAGAGAATATCCGCCGTAGGCTCATTCTCCTCCAAAATAACATCATAAATTCTGGCAGCATTGTCAAATTCACGCTCCTGCCTTAATTTGTTTGCACGGTTTAACTGACTGACGTATTTTGACGTAACATTTGAAATAAAATTGGTCGCACCGCAGTAATCACATACGCACAGACTGGATTTGACTTTTAAAACACCGCCGCAGCACCTGCAGTTCAATGACTCAATATTTAAATACGAATTATCCATTTATTTCCCCCGCTTTAAAGCTACACATTAAATTCCCCTTTACACCCTGGTTAACAGAAATGCAATAATTACAAAAGCTCCGAAATTAAGTATTAATGATATAGATGACATATAATGTTTACGTTCTTTGTATTTATCTGTTGCCAGATCAAAAACAGCAACAAACAAAGAAAAGAAGTTAAGCATGGGAATCATAGACATTATTAACGCTATTGTACTGAGCTCGGATTCATTCTTCTGATAAGTTGATCTGACATCGGGAACGGAAACACCTATATACTTCGTGTACTGGGCTTCAGCAGATTCTGATATACCGTTAAATTTTTCCAGTACCTTGAAATAATCGTCATCCTTTATTTCTATTACCGAAGTAATTTTATTTTCCTCTTTATACTCCATACACAGTCTTGCAGCACGGGCACTCATATCGTTACTAACTTCACTTAAAACTTTTTTAAGTCTGACAAGTTCACCATGAATTCCAAGACTCGCATTTACCATTACGTACCTGTCTTTATTTAATGTATACGACATATTGGTAGACAGATATATGATAATCGGGAATGTAACCGACATAAGATACAAAATTTCATAACTTTTCGGCGTAAACACCGATAATATCAAAATCAGACACATTGATCCCGTTGTCACCAGATCTATAAGCAGGCTGTAAGAAAGTGCTACTGCTATACCGGCTAAAATAATCGGTGCAGAAAAAAGCGTTATCCAGAGCAGAGGATTCTTTCCGCCTCCTCTGGCAAAACCGGATATTTTATAAAGTACCATCGACATAATATTTCCTAAAACGAAAAGGATAAATCCCAACGCAAAAGTCATTCTGAGCTTATTGTTAAAAATATCAACCGTTTGCGCATATCTGGCAATATTGCCCATTATCTCGTTTTTCTTATGTCCTAATTCGGTATTGTCAAAGTTCTCATAATAATCAATTACTTTTTCTTCGAGAATTTTGTCAAATTTCTCCTGGTCAGTCAGATTCTTTTTGCATATTGCTCCGGTACTCTCATATACATTTTTCAAATCCCCTTTGGCAAGTTCTACAGCCTTCAGGTAATCGGGATTTGAATACAAATCAATCATCATGTGAGTGATGTTTGACGGAGTGGCTTTGACTGAATTAAGCATCCTTAACCAGTATCCCGGAGCATAGTCGGGATAGTTGGCAATCAATCTTTCGATAAACGGTCTGGCACCGAAATTGTCGTTCACCTGAAGGAAACTTAATGCTCTTGAATACATTTTTTCTCTGTCATCAGCAGGAAGCGAATCAAATTTAGTATTCTTTTTCAAATATCGTTCGACATTATCCGCAAGATTTTTCAAAGCATCTTCATCACCGAGAAGCTGTGCCTGTTTTGTAGCAAAGGCTCTGGGCAGTTCTTCCGGATCGTCACATGCAAAAAACATTTGTTTACTGTCATCATTCTGCATGAGTTTTAAAAATCTGCCCCACTCGTTTTTAACCCATACGGACATGAAGTATTCTGCTTTGGTACCGAGAACAACCATTGCCTTGGAACTCTTTAATGCGGCAAAAATATAGGGCTCATAATCAATGCTTAATTTTGTCTGAAGCGTTTCTTTCGCAAAGAAAACTTTAAAGCCCCTGCCTGTCAGGTCATAGTATAATTTCTCAGCCATGTCGACATCTTCGGTCTTCTCGCCCGTATCTTCATCGGTTTCCTTGTAACAGATAAAGACATCATAAGGCGCTTCGTTTTCGGCGATATGAAGATACTCGTTTTGTATTGTATTTATATATTCCGCTTCCGACTGAAGCGATTCTTTCTGTTCTTTGTCAGCCAAAGCAAGCGCATCGATATAAGAAGGATACGCTAAAATACTTTCCTCGTTTATTCTGTGAAGCGTCGGGAAATATTTATCCGAAACAGGATCGGGAACATACTCTATACCGTATTCACAAAGAGTTCTCTGCCACAGAATATCCGCTGTGGGAGGATTCTCTTCTAAGATAACGTCGTAAATTCTCGCCGCATTGTCAAATTCACGCTCCTGTCTTAATTTGTTTGCACGGTTGAGCTGATTGATATATTTTGACGCAACATCGGAAATGAAATTGGTCGCGCCACAGTAATCACACACGCACAGACTTGATTTTACTCTTAAGACACCGCCGCAGCACCGGCAGTTTAATGATTCAATTTCCACTATAGTTCTCCTCTTACAATCCCCGATTAATTAGGACACTTAATCTCCATAACTTCCTCAATCATTTTATGAAGAAGTCTGCACTCTTCGGTGTCGGCTGCCCTGTAATAAACTTCCTTGCCCTCTCTTCGCGAAACAATCAGTCCGCTGTTCTTTAAAGGGCGCAGGTGATGCGAAACCGCAGGCGAGGACATTTCAAGTATTGCAGAAATATTAATAACGCATTCCTCGTAATGACATAAAAGCCAGAAAATCCTTATTCTCGTCGGATCCCCGAGCTGCTGAAAAATCTCTGCCACAGTTTCAAAACTCGCATCGTTTGAAAGATTGTTTTTCAGTTTTTCAATACCTTTTTCTTCTCCGTGTTCATGCGGTAAAACAAACTCAGCCATGTATTTTCTCCCAATGAAAAATAAAAGTCCACAGTTAATAAAATAGTACCACGAAAGGTGCAATAAATCAATTAAAGCGCACTCTTTAAAACACCTCTTCGCTTTTAGAAAAAACCATAAAAAAAATATTTGTTTTTAATATTGACAGCAGGAAAATTATACCTTATTATTAAGACAACAATTAAACGATTGCTTAATCGTTAAATCAAAGGAGATGTAATATGAAAAAATCTTATGTAATTGAAGTTGACTGTGCCAACTGTGCAAATCTTATGGAAGATGCGGCTAATAAAACCGAAGGCATTAAAAGTGCTGCCGTTAATTTTATGACTCAGAAAATGCTGGTTGAATTTGAAGACGGTGCTGATGAGAAATCAACCATGAAACAGGTTCTTAAGAACTGCAAAAAAGTTGAAGACGACTGCAATATTGAATTCTAAAGGTGACTTTTATGAATAAAAAGCAGAAAAAAATGTTAATCCGAATAATAGTTTCTTCTGTGCTGATGATACTGCTCTTTTTCGCGTACAGAATTCTCGGTCCGGCGGGGAAGCCCTATTCTTTAGGCCTCATAAAAGAGCCGTTCTGGTTTATCTTTTATATGATACCCTACGGAATTATCGGATATGACATTTTAAGAAAAGCTTTTAAAGGGATTATAAAAGGCAGACCTTTCGATGAAAACTTCCTGATGGCAGTTGCAACAATAGGCGCCATCGTACTCGCTCTTATAAAGAAAAGCGGTGATTATACCGAAGCCATTGCCGTAATGCTCTTTTATCAGATAGGCGAACTCTTCCAGAGTTACGCAGTCGGCAAAAGCAGAAGAAACATCAGTAATCTGATGGATATAAGACCTGATTATGCCAATGTGGAAATCAACGGTAAAATTGAAAAGGTTTCACCCGACGAAGTATCCGTATCGGATATTATCACTGTCTATCCCGGCGAAAAGATTCCCATCGACGGAATCATCGAGGAAGGAAATTCAACACTTAACACTTCTGCCCTAACCGGCGAAAGCCTGCCTAAAGATGTTACTGCGGGTGATGAAGTAATAAGCGGCTGTATCAATCTTACGGGAGTTCTTAAGATTAGAACCACCAAGGAGTTCAGCGAATCCACCGTATCAAAGATACTTGAGCTAGTAGAATCGTCTTCTTCAAATAAATCAAGATCCGAAGCATTTATTTCTAAATTCGCTAAAATTTATACTCCCGCAGTAGTAATAAGTGCTCTCTGTCTTGCAGTTTTACCTCCAATCTTTATGCTCTTAATCGGCAAATCTCCGGAGTGGCCTGAGTGGATTTACAGAGCACTCACATTCCTTGTAATAAGCTGTCCGTGCGCACTGGTTATAAGCATTCCCTTATCGTTCTTTGCAGGGCTTGGCGGCGCAAGCAAGGAAGGCATCCTCATAAAAGGATCGAATTATCTTGAATCGCTTTCAAAGACCAAATACGTGGTATTCGACAAAACAGGTACACTTACAAAAGGCGTATTTAACGTAAACTGCATACATCACAATACAATGGATGAAGAGAAACTTCTGGAATATGCAGCTCACTGCGAAAGCGCTTCATCGCACCCTATCAGCATTTCACTTAAAAATGCATACGGAAAAGAAATAGATGAGACAAGAGTTACCGAAATAAAAGAAATTTCAGGCCACGGAATTACCGCTAAAGTCGATGAAATAAACATCGCCGCAGGCAATGAAAAACTGATGGAAAGCCTCGGACTTGAATACAAATCCTGCCATAAAAACGGTACCATCGTTCACATGGCTGTTGACAACGAATACGCTGGTCATATAGTTATTTCCGATGAAGTAAAACCTGACTCGAAAGAAGCAATTGAAAAACTTAAAAAGACAGGCGTTAAGAAGACCGTAATGTTAACCGGCGACCTTGAAAAGGTCGGCAAAGAAGTCGGCGAATCACTCGGCGTAGACGAAGTATACGGAAATCTTCTTCCGGCAGACAAAGTTGCCAAGGTCGAAGAACTGATTAATAACAAAGACAAAAAAGAAGTTCTTGCATTCGTAGGTGACGGAATTAACGATGCTCCGGTTCTTGCAAGAGCCGATATCGGTATTGCAATGGGTGCGCTCGGATCCGATGCCGCCATAGAAGCCGCTGACGTTGTTTTAATGGACGATAATCCTATAAAAATCGCACAGGCAATAAAAATATCAAGAAAGTGTATAAGAATCGTATACGAGAACATCTGCTTCGCTTTAATCATAAAATTTGCATGTTTAATCCTCGGAGCATTCGGCATAGCAAATATGTGGGTTGCAATATTCGCAGATGTAGGCGTAATGGTAATAGCTGTATTAAATGCAATAAGAGCACTTAATACAAAAAATACACTTTAACACTCCTTCTACTCATACAAAAGGCCGGGCATCATTTGATGTCCGGCGCTTTTTTATATTATTTCTTTTAAGTATTTTGCTACACCGTCATTATCGTTAGTGTCTATCACGATATCGGCGTTTTCCTTTACTCTTTCAATTGCATTGCCCATCGCGATTCCCGTACCGATATTTTTTATGCTTTCCACATCGTCGTTATCGTCTCCGAAATATAAGGCCTCGTCTTTTAAAAATCCGTAAGTATCTAATACTTCCTGTACCGCATTCCACTTGGTATCGTTCTTTGCCATTATCTGGTAAATCCAGTTTTCGGAAATACTGAAATAAGTATCGTCATCTACAGCGTTTAAAACATCTTCCTTAATGTCCTTAAAAGAAATAAGTTCGCCGTCTTTTTCATATTCAACAAATTTATTGTCTTTACCGATTACCAGGATTTTGAAGACTTTAATCTTTTTATCAAGTTTTGTAAGATCGGTAATATTCGTTATATCCCATTCGGGAATAATCGTATCGGAAAATATGCCGTCTCCTGTCTCAAGAACTATAATTTTATTCTTATCCCGGCTTAGCTTTGTAATTATACCGTGACTCGTATTGTAAGACATTCCGTTATCTATATTTTTATCGTTTAAACATACTCTCGCACCGTTTAAACTGATAACAGCGTCAAAAGGAATAGCATCACAGAACTCTTTAATGGCTCTCTTCGGTCTCGCGGTACATGCCACAAACACAATGCCTTTTTCCTGACATTTTATCACGGCCTCTCTGTTTGCTTCTGAAACATGTCTGTCAGAGTTAAGTAATGTTCCGTCCAGATCTGAAAAAATAATTTTAGGGTTTCTTTTTTTGTTCACGTTTTAGTCTCCTTAACAAAAAAGCAAAGAAGTATGTGTACCTCTTTGCTTAGTATGCTATTTTAATATTTCAAGATATTTCTTAACCGATTCTGCGGGTTCGTGGTTGAAAATGGACGAGCCCATAACAAAAACATTTGCTCCGGCGTCCCTTGCAACGGTAATCGTTTTTTCGTTTATTCCGCCGTCTACTTCTACATCGACATCCAGTCCTCTTTTAATGATTTCCGCACGGATAGCCTTGATTTTATCAGTACATTTTTCAATGTAAGGCTGAGCGCCCGCACCGGGATTAACCGTCATAACAAGCACCTGTTTTACGAGTTCAAGATAAGGGAAAACGCTTTCTTCAGGTGTGTCGGGGCTTAATGTGATTGAAGGAATCATTCCGAGTTCTTTGATTTTCTTTAAGTCAGTGGCGGGATCTTTCATGGCTTCCACATGCACTGTAAGAATCTGTGCACCCGCTTCTTTGAATTTCTCAAAATAACGGTTCGGATCCACTATCATAAGATGAACATCCAGAGTTAAATCCGTATGTCCCTTGATGCATTCAAGAACGGGAATTCCAAACGAAATATTCGGAACAAACAATCCGTCCATAACATCAAAGTGAAGATATTTTGCACCGGAATCTTCCACCTCTTTAATCTGAGTTCTCAGATCAAGAAAGTCCGCCGAAAGAATGGACGGAGCCAAAATGTAATTCATGTATAAACCTCTCGTCAGTATCTGTAATTTTTTTTGATTTCGGATAAAATCTTTAAATAATTTTCGTATCTCTCTTTGGAAATAAGACCTTCTTCCACTGCCTTTTTTACGCTGCAGTCAGGCTCCCTGTCATGAAGGCAGGCATTGAATCTGCATTTTGGTGTGTATGGAAGAAATTCGGGATAATAATCCGAAGCTCTCTCCTGCTCGTGAAGAGTGGGAAGATAAAATGATGAAAAACCGGGTGTATCAAGTATAAAAGATTCCGTACCGTCCACATCAAATTCAAACATTTCGGTATGTCTCGTTGTATGTTTTCCTCGAAGCGTCTTCTTTGATATATCGCCGGTTTCCATTATTTCGCTGCCGACAACGGCATTGATTAATGTGGACTTGCCGACACCGCTCGGACCTGCAACCGCGGTTGTTTTTCCGCGAAGCAATTCTTTTACGGTATCGATATTTATCTTTTCTTTGGCACTCGTAAAAATAAGCGGAGCATCAAAGCCTTTATATATTCTTTCAACTTCCTCTTTATCGGAAGTGTCCAAATCTTCTTTGTTAAAAATCAGTATCGGCTTTAATCTCTCATGCATGATAAAGAAGAGAAATTTATCCAGGAGATAGAAATTGGGTTTCGGATTGCAAAGCGCAAATATAACCATCATCTGATCCACATTGCTTACCGCGGGACGAATCAGTTCATTTTCTCTCGGAAGAATGTCAAGCACGCTTCCTTCTTTTTTCTCTTCATCCGATACTTCTATTTTGCAGTTGTCACCGACAAGGGGTTTTATCTTTTTATCTCTTAGTTTTCCCTGACCTCTGCAGGTATAAACACATGCGTTTTCGTAAGAATAAACGTAATAAAACCCGGATATTCCTTTAATAATCTTACCGGTCATTAATCAAATTCCACTTCGTAACTGATAACATCGGGTTTGGGAACATTCTGTACAATAACATTTCCGTTTTCATCAACAGTCTCTTCGGTAGTCATAATGGTATAGGAAACTTCAACAATACCTCTTGACTGTGCGTAAATCTGAGAAATATTGATATTAAGTGGGAATATCGGAGCATCGTCATGATAAAGCTCTCCGCCATCGAGAGTCTTTAATGTTACGCTTACAGCTCCGCCTGTATATCTGTCGGGAGCCTGAACCATAATATTACATGAATAATATCTGGGCTCGGGGCCGATACTCTTCTTTAATGTAACTTCGGCACCTTCCTTAACGGTGGAACCGGAAGTATAACTCTGACCGCAGATAAGTCCTGTTTCAACGCTGTCAGAATAGATTTCGTCTACGGATGCGACTTTCATTCCGACACTTTCAACAAGTTCTGTGGCTTCTTCAACTGTTTTGCCGGTAAGGTCGGGCATTTTGCTCTTTTCTTTGCCTGAACCGTCACTAATTACCAGGGTTACAAGCATTTCAAAACTGCCGGGACTTCCTGCCTCGGGATTCTGTGAAATTACTTTGCCCTTGGGCACAGTATCACTCTTCTCAGTTGTCTTTGTAACTTTAAAGCCGTCGTTTTCAAGTTTAGCTGTAGCTTCTGCTTCCGGCAAATTCGTTACGTCGGGAATCTTAACACCGGTATCCTTGACTGCGGAAATAACCATCGTAACCTTGCTTCCTTCTTCGACATTGCTGCCGGCCGAAGGCTCGGTTCTGATAACTCTGTTCGAAGGAACGGTAGCTGAATCCTCGTATACTGTTTCTACGGTAAATTTATGATTTTCAAGGTATTTCTGGGCTTCCGATGAAACCATATTGTTTACAACGGGAACGGTTGTAAACTGTACCTTTTCTTCTCTGTCTGAGAAAATGCCGAGCGCTTTTCCTAAGAGTACAAGGAGCAATACACCGATTGTTACGGCTACTGCTGCAATTGCAACTGTCTTAATCTTTTCGCTAGCCTCGTTCTTTTTCTTGCCACCCTTCTTAGCGCTGCTTCCTTTATACGAGGATGCGGGTCTGTTCTGAGGCTGTGCAGGTTTCGGTTTATTCTGAGGCTGTGCAGGCTTGTTCGCAGTCTGAGGCTTTGCCTGAGGCTGCTTCGGCTTATTAACAGTCTGAGGCTTTGGCTGAGGCTTTCTTGCAGCACTCTGACTCGGAGCTTCATCTGTATTCTTAACATTTTTCGGAAGAACAAGTGCTTCTCTCTTCTGCTTGTTTATACGGGAAACATCTTCTTTTACGGGGTTTGTAACATCCGCAGGTTCTTCCTCGCCACGGCGTCTGTACATCGGATTAAGATTGGTCTTTGTTACGGAATTCTGCTCATAAGTATCAATCTTAACGAAGTTTTCGTTCGGTGAAATATAGGCCTTCTTTAAGTCCTCTATTACCTCGCTCATCTTCTGATATCTTCTGTCGGGACTCTTCTGCGTACATTTTAAAATGATCTGTTCAATACTGATGGGAACATCTTCCACATAGATTCTCGGAGACGGCATTTCTTCCTGAATATGCTTGATTGCGATTGCAACCGTTGTATCTCCGTTAAAAGGAACTCTGCCCGTAACCATTTCGAAAAGTGTGATACCCAAAGAATAAATATCACTCTTTTCATCGGAAAAACCACCTCTGGCCTGTTCGGGAGAAGTATAATGAACGCTTCCCATTACATTACTGGAAATCGTATTTGATGTCGTAGTCTTGGCAATACCGAAGTCGGTCACCTTAACTTTACCGTCTTTTGAAATAATAACATTCTGGGGCTTGATATCCCTGTGAATGATGCCGTTGTTGTGAGCAGCTTCAATACCTGAAGCAATGGGCAAAGCAATACTGATGCATTCGCTGATGGTAAGGCGGCTCTTCTTTTCGATATACTGCTTTAAGGTATAGCCGTCCACAAGCTCCATAACGATATAAGAGATACCGTTTTCCTCTCCTACATCGTATACGGTAACAATATTCGGATGCATAAGATTAGCCGCAGCTTCGGCTTCCTTGCGGAATTTGGCCACAAAATCCCTGTTCTCGGAAAATTCCTGCTTTAAAACCTTAACTGCAACATTTCTATTCAGTTTATTGTCTTTAGCTCTGTAAACATCAGACATTCCACCGGTGCCGATTAATTCCTGAATTTCATATCGGCCGCCGATGACCATACCAATCTTTACCATAAACAAACGCTCCTACTGCTCGTATGCGATTAAAACCACCGAAATATTATCATTTCCGCCGTTTTCGTTAGCGGTGGAAATAAGACCTGCTGCTTTTGATTCAAGACTCTCTTCGGAGGTTACTATTTTCAGAATTTCATTGTCTTCTATCATATTGGAAAGTCCGTCGGAACACATGAGAATTATATCTCCGTCACGAAGCGGTACCTCAAAAAAGTCTATATTTACATTACCCGTAGCACCTATTGCTCTGGTAATAATATTTTTATCGGGATGATTGCGCGCGCTGACTCTGTCGATTCCGCCCATTCTTACCATTTCTTCTACAAGTGAATGATCTCTTGTAATCTGAGTTATGGTCTTGTCTGCGGATATAACGTAGAGCCTCGAATCTCCGACATTTGCAACGGTAAGCGTGTCGTTTGAAATGGTTGCAAGAACGGCTGTTGTGCCCATTCCTACCATATTAACGTCTTCCATTGCTTTTCTTCTGATTCTTGTATTTGCCTCATTTATTGCATCGGAAATTGCAGTGACCATTTTCTTGCCCCTGCTCTTTGAACACATTTCCGTAATAGTCTCGACCGCACACTTTGAAGCATAATCGCCTGCCTTGTGTCCGCCCATTCCGTCTGCAACCAGAAAAAGATTATCCAGTGCACCCAGAGGATAAATCGAAGTAAATACAAAATCCTGATTCAGTTGTCTGAGTTTTCCTATATCTGTTTTAGATACAGCCTTGATCACTATCTAACCCCCGGGCTTCTTCATTGTGCCGACGTCTTAACTGTCCGCAGGCACCGTCTATGTCTCTGCCCATTTCTCTTCTTATAGTAACATTTATCCCGTTTTTTTCAAGTTTATTTTGAAACGCGTATATCCTTGTTTTGTCCGATCTTTTGAAATCCCTTTCTTTTATGGGATTTACGGGAATCAGATTAACATGGCCGTTATGACCTCGTAAAAGAGCCGATAATTCCTCGGCTTCTTCGTCATTGTCATTTACGCCTGCAACCAGAGAATATTCAAAGCTTACTCTTCTCTTGGTCTTTTCAAAATAATAGTCGCATGCTTCGAGGCTTTCGCTGATGCTGTAACTGTTGGCTATGGGCATCAGTTCCTTCCTTTTTTCGTCGTTCGGAGCATGAAGGGAAAGTGCTAAAGTTATCGGCAGATTTTCCTCTGCCAGTTCTTTAATTTTAGGTACAATCCCACAAGTTGATACTGTAACATTTCTTGCGGAAATATTCAACCCTTCGGGGCAAGTTAAAAGTTTCACAAACTTTACGAGATTGTCGTAATTATCCATGGGCTCACCCATTCCCATAACTACCACATTTGACACTCTCTCGCCCGTAATTCTCGTGATTTCATATATCTGCTCGAGCATTTCTGCCGCACTTAAACTTCTGACTAAACCGTCAATGGTTGAAGCACAGAATCTGCAGCCCATTCTGCAGCCTATCTGTGAGGAAATACATACCGAATTGCCGTGATGATACTGCATCCACACGCTCTCTATATAATTCCCGTCCTTTGTTTCAAAAAGAAACTTCTTGGTCGAATCAATCTTAGATTCGCTGACTCTGACTGTATTTAATCTCGTAAACTCAAAGTTTTCCTTAAGTTTGTTACGCAGAGCAACCGAAATATTGCTCATATCGTCAAAGTCTTTCGCAAGCTTTACATGAAGCCATTCATAAATCTGCTTTGCCCTGTAGCCTGCTTCGCCTAAGTATTTTATCTCATCCGTTAATTCAGTTAAGGTTAAATTCTTTATTTCTTTCATTTTGACCATTTGGGGACGGTTCTGTTTTGGCTTTTTTGACCATTTGGGGACAGTTCTCAAATTCTTTTCAGTACTGCTATGAAGAATCCGTCGGAATCATCGATACCCTGCATCAGTGTCAGACTGCCATTATTCTCTTTGCCTTTTAAAACATCCGGTAAAAAACTCAGTTCGGAATATTCAAACATACCTGCAGATATAAGCCCTGCAATCTGCTCTTCGTTCTCTTTTTTGTTTACCGTACAAGTCGAGTAACAGAGATATCCGCCCTTTTTAACGTACTTTGAAACATTATCGATTATGTTCTTCTGAAGTTCGTAAAGGCTTTCAAGACTTTCATCCGTGAGTCTGTATTTGATATCCTGCTTCTTACCGATTACGCCAAGACCTGAACACGGAACGTCCGCTACTACCACGTCAAAGGCCTCTTCAAATTCGGGATTAAATATCGTGGCATCACAAATCTGAACGTCAATATTTGATGCTTTGCATCTTTCGATGTTTTCTTTTATTCTTGAAATCTTATCTTCCGAAATATCGCAGGCCGTAATCTTTGCATCGGGATATCTTTCCGATAAAAAGATACTTTTACCGCCCGGAGCCGAGCATGTATCAAGAATTCTTTCCCCGTAAGGAACATTCTTTACAAGCATGTAACTTCCGACATCCTGGATATAAATCTTTCCGCTCATAAAAGATTTAAATTTGCCGATATTTCCCATGCCTTTTATGTTAAAAAGATTATCAAATCCGTTAACAGGTATTATCTCGGCGCCTTTTTTCTTAAAATCCTCTATGATTTCTTCTTTTTTTGAAGCGCTTACTTTTTCGCTTATCCTGATACGAACGAAATCACTTTCAAGTGATGCCTTTAGCATCTTTTCAACCGTGTCTTCATCGTACTGCGAAACAAGTAATTTCACCAGATTCAAAGGCATTGAATACTTTACCGAAAGATAGTTTTCATCGCCTTTTTCGGGATATTTTATATTGTCTTTGTTCTTAGAAATATTACGAAGGACTGCGTTTACAAAACCTGCTAATGTCGAAAAGCCTTTTTTTCTTGCAAGCTCCACGCTTGAATTCACAGCCAGCGTATCGTAGGAATTCATGTAAAGAATCTGATAAATGCCCATCTCAATAATGGTTCTTATTGGAAGCTTCATTTTGTTATGCGGTGTCTTTGAGTAAAGATCGCATACATAATCGAGCTCGATTCTTCTTTCAATCGTTCCTTTTACGATGGTTGAAAAAAGTGCTTTTTCGGTTTTGGAAAGATAATCGTATTTGTCGAGAACATCCTTGATTACAAGATGTGAAGGAGCATTGTTCTTCTCAATCTGTATAAGTGTCTCGAGCGCAATCTTTCGTAATTCAACTTCTTTATTCATACTTTAAATCAGACTGTCTCGTATTTCGTAAATCTGTCGCCGACTAAAATCTTTTTTCCTAAAAGAAAATCTTTTACGGGCATTGCTTTCTTGCCCTGAATCTGGATGTTTGTAATCACCAGCTGACCTTTACCGGTCTGCACATAAATTGCATCCTTTTCTACTCTGCAAACATCTCCGGGGTTCATTCCGCTCTCATCATCCACATAGTATGCGAAACACACCTTTACGAAGTTATCGTTTAAAAGAGCAAAGGTTGCGGGCCATGACCAGAAGGCTCTTACCTTAAGTGCAAGACTTTCTGCGCTTTCGTTAAAATCAAGCGCACCGTCTTCCTTTTTAATCATCTTTGCATAAAACAAAGGTCCTTCGGGCTGAGGAACAGCTGTTATTTCACCCTTTTCAAGCTTTGCTAACGCATCCACGATTAAGTCTGCGCCAAGCTCGCTTAATTTATCGTGTAAACTGTCAGCGGTATCTGTATCTTCAATCGCTACTTCCCCGGAAAGAAGCATGTCACCTGTATCAAGACCTTCGTCCATCTGCATGATTGTAACGCCGCTTTTTTTCTCGCCGTTTAAAATCGCCCACTGAATAGGGGCTGCGCCTCTGTACATAGGCAAAAGTGAAGCATGGATATTTATGCAGCCGTAACGGGGCATTTCAAGGATTTCCTTGGATAAAATCTGTCCGAATGCAGCCACCACGAAAACATCCGCAGGATATTTCTTAAGCACTTCGATATTTTCTTCTTTTTTAATTCTGTCAGGCTGAAAAACTTCAACGCCAAGCCTCATAGCCTCTTCTTTTACGGGCGAAGGAAGATAGAGTTTACTTCTTCCCTTGGGCTTGTCGGGCTGGGTTACAACGAGTAAAATCTCGTGTCCGGCTTCATGAAGTTTTCTGAGTGCCAGAACAGCAAAGTCCGGCGTTCCCATGAATACTATTTTCATATTATTCCTCCACAGGTTCTACATCCTGAAGTTCGCCCTCAACCTTATCCACATAAAGAATACCGTCAAGATGATCCATTTCATGAAGCATGGCTCTTGCGAAAAGTTCTTCTCCTTCAATTTCTTCCCATTCGAAATCAAGGTTTCTGGTTTTTACTCTGACCTTCATAGGTCTTGTAACAACACCGCATTTTCCGGGAACCGAAAGACAGCCTTCGTTGCCTGTCTGCTCGCCTTCTGTATAAACCACTTCGGGATTGATTAAAACAACGGGACCTTCGCCTACATCGATTACGGCGATTCTTTTTCTCACACCCACCTGAGGTGCGGCTAGACCAACTCCGTCGGCTTCATACATGGTATCTTTAAGATCCTCAATGAGTTCAAGAATTCTCGGAGTAATCTCCGTAACCTCCTTGCACACACATCTTAAACATTCCTCTCCCATTTCGCGAATCATTCTAAGTGCCATTTTTTCCTCCTAATTAAAACCCGTTCATAGGGTTAAAATCAAACATTACAGATTCTCTTGTCAGATTAAATTTCTCGGTCTCGGTTTCGATATAATCCTTAACCGAAATAAGTTTTTCGTAACTTAAACTTTTAATATATATAACTCTTCTGTATATATCGCATTTCTTCGAAAGCGTTGCATTCGCAGGTCCGATTTTGCCGATATCTTCCCTGAAAGGAAGCTTGTCAATCATATCGGCGATAACCTTCGAAAGCTTAACGACTCTCTTTTCTTCGTCTCCGGTAATCTGTATTCCTAAAAGATTACCGACAGGCGGATACATAAGCTCTCTTCTGTAGCTTATCTCTTCCTCATAAAAGCCATCGTAATCCTGGTTCTTTGCGTGTATCACTGCGTAGTGGTCAGGCTGATAAGTCTGTATTACCACTTCGCCCGCGTTCTCGCCTCTTCCCGCTCTGCCGCCTGCCTGTACAAGCTGCTGGAAAGCACGCTCGCCTGCTCTGTAGTCTTCTGCATTTAAAGCCATATCTGCAGCCAGAATTCCCACAAGGGTAACGCCCTTAAAATCATGACCTTTTACGATCATCTGCGTACCTATAAGGATATCTGCTTCCCTGTTGGAAAACCTCGATAAAATCGATTCGTAATCCTCTTCTTTTTTGGTCGAATCGGCATCCATTCTTAAGGTGAGCGCATGAGGAAATTCTTTTCTTACAAAATCCTCTATCATCTGAGTACCGGCCTTAAAGCCCCTGACCTTATCGCTTCCGCATTTTGAACAGATATTAGAGAAAGGCATTTCATATCCGCAGTAATGACATTTAAGTGTGCCGTCCCTGTGATATGAAAGTGATACGTCGCAGTGCGGACATTTAACCACTTCACCGCATTCCCTGCAGGATACAAATCCCGATATACCTCTTCTGTTTAAGAAAAGCATTATCTGCTCGTGCTTATTCAGTCTTTCTTCAATCAGCTTTTTAAGCCTTCTTGAAAATACTGATTTATTGCCGTCCTTAAGTTCGGCTCTCATATCTTCCA
>JAEEGG010000835.1_pt1 | contig 89645 bp, 83 predicted proteins | sample 9134161 | NCBI WGS metagenome assembly JAEEGG01 (sample SAMN16246543, study PRJNA631951) | gut metagenome | biome: gut microbiome; feature: rumen; material: CR-attached | host: Bos | place: Iran: Karaj | collected 2018-10
CCTCCGTTTTGAATTGTACCATATTTCCTGACTATATAGTATCTCCAAAGGGAATATTTTAAAAACCCAACTATGGAAAAATATCCGTTTTAATTGGTTTATTTTAAAAAAATACGGTTAACTATCAAAGAAATCGTTAACAGTCTTTCGGAAAATAAACGCAAATACCACTCCGACTTGATTGAAGATTTTATTTTCTACTGACAGCATGGGTTAATATCATAAAAGAATGGATGCCAAACGACACCCATTCTGTAATGTTGCAGATTATTTTTCTCAACCTTCTCCGTTTCTTAAGTCGTCTACTATGATTTCCTTCGAAAGGGGTGTCCAGTGACCCGGAAGGCAAATCTCGGGATTGATTTTCTCAATGGTCTCTGCGAGTTTATCGGCAAGAGCCTGGTCCACTGTCCAGTCAGGGAATACCCCGCCAGTACAATCTCCTAAAATAAGCAATCTGTCTTCAGGCACTTCAATTAATGTTGAATCATCTGTATGAGGCGCCTCAGCCTGGAAAATTCTTACCCTGCAGTTTCCAAGATTAAAATTCATCTCTCCGCTAAAGGTCATATCGGGAAGTGTTACAACAACTTCCTTTCCGTCTTTATATTCTTCGCGGATTCTCTCATCCCACTCAAAGAAAAATTGAGGTCCTTCTTTTTCGATTCTTTGTTTTAAATCTAAAAGATATTCCCTGGTTTTTTCGTTAGAAATTGTAAGTCCGTGAACCGCATGCATCCCAAGAGTATGGTCCCAGTGCCAGTGTGTAATCACTGTAAGGTCGGGAAGTGCAAAGCCTTCATCTTCCAATGCTTTATAAAATTCTTTGGTATGTTCTTCCGAATGACCGGCATCCACCACAAGGTTCCAATTGTCTCCATGGATATAACTTAAATTCGGTCTGTCTCGTCTTTCCTCATACGGATAAACCCATACATGTTCTGATATTTTGTTTAGTTTCATAGTTTACCTCGTTTCAAGCCAAAGTTTATTCTTTGGTTAATACATAAAATCTGTACAGTTCTTCTTTTTCATCATAAATGTCTTTGTACATCTTAGTTTCAATCAGTTTGAAGCCTGATTTTTCTGCGGTTTTGTAAGATTGTTCATTATTTGCTTTTATGGTTGCAATGATTTCCTTTTCGTTGTAATGATCAAAGAAATAATCCGTATATGCTTTTACCGCTTCTGCCGCGTAACCTTTTCTTCTGTAATCGGCTCCGGTAAAATAGCAGATTCCAATCTTGTCTGTATCTTCATAATATGTGCAACCAACATTTCCGATGACTTCGTTTGTTACTTTATCTACAACGGTGCAGGGAATGTAATCAACTCTCGGATTGTCGTTTGCCGTAAGTTCAAGTGCTTCTTCAATCCACTCGCCCATCCATTCCGCACAGTTAGCGTCAAATCCGACTTCATCAAGGCTTCCGTCCTCCGCCATCTTGGCATATACAAGTTCGTCGCCTCTTTCAAGCGATCTGACTATTAATCTTTCTGTTTCTATATTCATTTTTTTATCTCCTTTAATCCCAGTTGTTGTTTTTATCTTTAAACTTTTTCATTTCTTTGGCCCATCTTGAGATTTCTTTTTTCATAGCGTAATTGCGGGTATTCTCGGCGCCAAGATTTACATAGAGTTCGTATCTCTCACGCGAGAGTTCTCCGCTTTCAAGTGCTGCTTTTATGGCACAGCCGGGCTCGGTATCGTGACGGCAGTTGCTGAATTTACATCTGCTTTCAAGCTCAACGATATCCGAAAAAGTATCATCAATTCCATCCTGCGTATTGGCCATACCAATCTCGCGCATACCCGGAGTATCAATGATGAAAACGCCTTCTTTAACTTCAATAAGCTGCCTGTGCGTCGTAGTGTGTCTTCCCTTGGAATCGTCTTCTCTGATTTCGGAAGTTTTCATTACTTCACTGCCGACGATTGAATTAATAAGTGTCGATTTCCCGGCACCCGATGAGCCCATCAGACATATGGTTGTTCCCGGTGTGAAATATTCTTCCAGTTCATCGAGCCCGATATTAAGCAAAGCCGAAACCGCATGCACGCGGATGTTGTCGGAAATCGATTCAACTTCCCTTACATATCTTCCCACGTTGTTGCAAAGATCCGATTTGGTGAGGATTGCAACCGGTATCGAATTGCCCTGAAGTGCCACGCTAGCATATCTCGCTATTCTGTTAAAAGAATAATCATCGTTTAACGAAGTCACTATAAAAGTGTAATCAACGTTTGCGACCATATGCTGCATAACACCGGTTTTAGCCTGGTCCGGTCTTTGTAAAAAACTCGATCTTTCGCAGACGGTTAGAATCGTGCACTCTCCGTTAGGGTTATAAAGAAATGTTACGTAATCGCCCACAACCGGCCACTTCTCTGAGTCTTCCTCATAAAAGCTACCTTTAAGCTTGGCCGGTAATTCCTGCTCGAAGAAACGGATTTTAAAGCTGTTCTTCTGAACCTCCGATATCCTCCCGAGCTTTTCTACATGTAGCCACTGACACGAAAGTTTAAGCGGTTTGTAATAAGGAAACCCTTTTGTAAATTCCTCTATCTCAGCCTCATCTTCGCAAGTTTCAAATACAGGTGCTTCATAATATGTGCCGTGTATTTCCTCGAAACCGTCGTTTAACGGATAGGCCATAAAAGCATCGGAATTGCCGAATGCAGGATGAACGATTCCGAAATTATCACAGGTTTTAAATCCGTGCTTCGGATAATATTCAGGTTCGCCACAGATAACGATACCTTTGTAGCCTGCTTCTTTTGAAAGGGCTAGCGTTTCTTTTAGGAGCTTTGCTCCAATTCCCATATTAAAGCAGGTCGGCTCAACCGCGAGCGGTCCGAAGGTAAGTACTTCATGCTCCGTGTCGCCTGAGGCGACTTTTGCTTTTGAATAAAAGATTGCTCCGACTATCTTGCCGTCAATTTCTGCCACTCTGCTTAATTCAGGCAGATAATCTTCGCTTTCTCGTAGTTTGTGAACCAGCAAATGCTCGTTGCATCCCGGACCGTGAAGGTTCCAGAACGCGCGCATTGTCATATGTTCGGTATTGTAAAAATCTTCTTTTGTTTCTCTTCTTAAAATAATATTATTCAATGTCTTAATCTCCTTTTGGTAAATGTTTCAATTAACAGCTGTGATTATTTATTGTATGGAGACCTTCGACAGATTATGTCTGATTTAATAAAAAAACCGCAACAGGAAATGCCACGGTTTAAATGCATATATAAGTATCTGTCGGACATACCAAACTAGATACGATTAACCGAGGTCATCATACAATATTTACTTACAATATCCAATTTTTCAAAACGCATAAAAATGACCTCTCTTTCTTTTAGAATTTATCATCATGTGTATTCTAACAAACAGTGCTAAAAGTTGTCAACAGAATCAATATCGCCACTATCGTAAGTATTATCATATTCCTTAAAGGCATATTAACTCCTCTGAAACAAATATTATCAATTAAATGTAATTACATGTTTACACACATCACTGCCGTCAAGAATTGTTGATATCTGTTCAAGTTCAAACTTTCTTTCGGGAACAAGCGCTTTAAAAACACAGATCATACTTTCTTTAGAGCATACACATAAACGAGGTGATGATATTTTAGCATCCGTATGTACAGGACATTCACATTTTTTAAAGATCAATTCATTTTTTTTCCCCTGCTCTAAAATGCGGCCGTCTACATTATCTATTTTGTGAATGTTGTTAAAGAACTTATCAAGGTCACCTTCACATTCTTCAAAAAGTGGTCGATACAAGCCACTTACTACAAACTCAGAACAAGTTTTTGCACACTCTGAGAAAAGGCATGAACACTCGTTAACATCCAGTTTTTCCAGACCTTTTTCAAGAGTATTGAACCATCCTTCAAAAAAAACGTCTAATCCATTTTCGGCACCCATAAATCTAATCCTCTTTTCTTGTTGTTAGATACTCTGTCTATTTAGAAAAATTGTATTGCATGAAATTTCCGTTATGCTTAAATCCATAGGATTCGTATAGCTTTACACCGACATCCGATGCTGTAATATAAATTGTTCCGCACCCGTAGTCTTTGGCTTCCTTTACCACTCTGTCAAGCAAATTTGTGGCGATTCCCATCCTCCTGTAATTCGGATCGGTATACATACTGGAGAGGATGCCTACTTTACCCGAAGGGCACGCGAAGTATGGCGGCTTTTCCGCGAACGACATACCGCTTGTTCCGACGATTCTTTCTCCATCAAATGCCAGCCAGGAAACATACGTGCCGGCAGCTAAATTTCTTTTATAAAAATCCATCAATGCCGATTCAAGATCCACGCCCTCCGGAGCACTTTTGCCTGACGATGTGTATTCTTCCTTCAACTGGTCAATTCTCATTTCGATAATTCTGTTCAATTCATTCTCCGACAGTTTTTTATAAACAATTTCCATTATATTCTTCCCTTTCGTACATTCATTTATTCGAGAAATCATAAAAGAAGCGCTAAGCCTCATTTACAATTTTACCCGTTATACATTCAGGTTTTAACGCAAACATAAGAGTTCGCGGGCCCGCGTTGATAAGTTCGTGTTCAATATATTCCTCATCATCGGTAAACTTATAACTTAAAAGTCTTGAAATTTTAAGGACCTTTTCCGTTTCTTCCACAATTTCAATCCTGCCAAAAACAATGACACTACGAATATTTAAAGCCCATTCGCCGGGATTGCGAAAGCCCTGATCATATACGCAGAAAGATGCTTTGTCATGACGCTTAATCGCATCAACCTTATGCCCTTGTTTCCCTCCGTGAAAATATATTTTTCCATCCTCTTCGCAGTAATAATGATTAAGCGGCATACCGTAGGGATAGTCATCATCACCCAGTACAGACAGCACTCCGCGAGGTTCTTTTATTAATATTTCAATGCATTCTTCTATTGGTAAAGCCTGTTTTTTCCTGGCTACTTCTCTAAACATATATTTCTCCTAACCACTTTAATTAATGCCGGATATTATTATGCGCGAATATCTTACTCCTAGAATAGCATATTTTGATAATTAATGGATATTTATTTATATATAATTGCAGGGATTTGAACCCACGGTCTCCGCTTCGCTCCGGTCGGCAATAAGCACAAATAAAAAGGATACCCAACAAAGGTATCCTTTTTTATTCTCGGCGCGACGGGATTTGAACCCACGACCTCTGCGTCCCGAACGCAGCGCTCTACCAAGCTGAGCCACGCGCCGTAATATAAATATGTTATTAATTTTTTGCGACGGATTTGAACCCACGGTCTCCGCTTCGCTCCGGTCCGTGCTAAACGAACGTCCACTGGACGTTCAGCACCCTCTGCGCCCGAACGCAGCGCTCTACCAAGCTGAGCCACGCGCCGCAACTTCATAAATGATATATCATTTTCCTATTAGTGTCAATAAAACAGTTTTTCGTGACAGAGCCCGCTTTCAAGATTATAATAAAGAAGATGTTTAGGGGAAAATAAACAGAAACGGATTAAAATACTTATGATTAAAAATATTGTTTTTGATATCGGAAACGTGCTTATCGATTTTGCATGGAAGGCAACGATGGAAGAGCTCGGATTCGACGAAAAATGTATTGATACACTTGCTGACGGATATATAAATAACGCCCTCTGGGACGAAATGGACCGCGGGGTTTTAAGTTTTGAGGAAGTTATTCAACTGGCTGTTAAGGCAATGCCCCAGTACGAAAAAGAAATCCGGCTTTTTGTGGATAATCTGATTCTTACCATCAGACCTTTTGATTACAGCGAACAGTGGGTAAAAGATTTAAAGAGCAAAGGTTTTAAGGTATTTCTTTGTACCAACTATCCCGACTCTACTTTTGAGGAAAGTGTCAATCGCGGACTCTTCCCTTTCTACCCTTACATAGACGGAAAGATTGTTTCTTCAAGGGTGCATCTTTTAAAACCGAGCGAAGATATTTTCAACGCTCTTTTCGAAAAATATAATCTTAAAGCCGAGGAATGCGTTTTCTTCGACGATAAGTTAAAGAACGTAAACGGCGCTAAGAAAACAGGAATGCATGGCTTTGTTTTCGAAGGATACGAAAAAGCCTGCAAGGATTTGGATGGCCTGATTGAGAGCCTGAATAATTAATATGAACGCAAAAGACGAACGCTTCTCACGCCTTGTACCGCTCTTTGGCGAAGAAGGAATTAAAAAACTTAATAAATCGCATGTGGCAGTTTTCGGAATAGGCGGAGTGGGCGGATTTGTCTGCGAGGCTTTGGCGCGCGGCGGTGTGGGCGAGATTACAATCGTCGATCACGATACCGTGGCAGAGTCCAATCTTAACCGACAGATTATTGCCCTTTCTTCCAATATCGGAAAACAGAAAACCTCTGTCATGAAGGAACGTCTTTTAAACATTAATCCGGATATTATCATTCATGAGAAGCCTGTTTTTTATCTGCCTGAAACCGCGGATGAGTTTGACTTTTCAGTCTTTGATTACGTGGTTGATGCAGTTGATACGGTTACTGCCAAGAAACTCATTATTCTTACCTGCAAGGAAGCCGGCGTTCCCGTTATTTCATCCATGGGAACAGGCAACAAAACCGATGCGAGTGCTTTTAAAGTTGCGGATATTTATTCCACCAAAGTCTGCCCTCTCGCAAAAGTTATGCGCCACGAATTAAAAAAGCTTAACATTGATTCTCTGAAAGTCGTTTACTCCGAAGAGGAGCCTAAAACGCAAAATATAAATACAGATTCTGTAAATTCAAATAAAAAAACTGCCCCTGCGAGCGCGTCTTTCGTGCCCGGAGTGGCAGGTTTAATCATTGCGGGTGAAGTCTTAAAAGACCTCTCCTATTCTATTGTCTGAAGATTCACGGGATAATAATAATTTCCATATCCGAATTCCGGTTCCTTAGTGCATAAAATTACACATGTAATAGGGAATACAATCGGAACAAAGAGACTTATTATTCCAAGGAAAATTGCCAGTCCTTTTTCATCTTTTTTCATATACAAATCCATAAGATCAATCATCACTATGGCTTTTGCGATATAACCGGCCACTATAGCTGCCATATTTACGAGCTGTAAAACAAGTCCAACAAGATATCCAAGCAGGGGAACAAACATAAAAATCGAGCCTATTGCTCCTATCGCAAAAGGTGCAATCCATTTGACCAGCATATAAATCAGGAACCCGTGTTTTCTCTCATAGGTTTTATAGATTCCTATGAAATTGTATTCCTTTATCGGAAGTACATGCATCAGGTAGTAGTTGGCAAAAGGAATAAACGCCAGAAAAGGATAAGCGTATCCTGCCTTGTCGGCCATAATGTACAAAGGCACTGCCATAAAAAAATGATGAATAATTACTCCCAGTGCAAAGATAAGCCAGAACATGCCGTACATGGCAAAGAAGGCCCATACAACAAGGTCATCATATGAAAATGCATTATTAAAAGAATCTAAAAAACTCATTAGCAGTTACTCTCATAAAATAATTAGTCGTCAACATCAAAGTGCTCAAGAAGAGACTTCTTCTGACCGGTCACGATATCGCCGTGTTTAACCTGCGACATTGTAAAGAATGCAAGCGCTGCAAAGAAAACACCGTAAGGGAAGAGCGCTCTGTATGAAACATACTGAAGAAATACGCCGGAAAGTACGGGTGTAAGTACCTGTGCCGCCATCGAGAATGTGTAATAGTATCCGGTATATCTTCCCTCGTCACCGTCGGATGCAATTTCAACGGCCATAGGGAATGAATTGACATTGATAGCGCCCCATGAAATTCCGACGATACCGAAGAGGATGTATAAAAGTACTCCGCCGCCATTTACAAATGTACAGATAAGGAATGCAGATGCAAGACCGACTACACCTGCCATGATAACTTTTTTACGTCCAAGCTTGCTTGAAATAATACCGATGGGCAGGTAACTGATTACCGCGATAACGGTAGCTGCAAGCATGTATGTTGCATAACTTCCGTCCTTTAATCCGAGGACCTGAGTCGAATATCTTGAAAAAGCGGTATTTACCGCATTATATGACATGTACCAGAAAAATACGGAGAGCAGTATGAAGATTAAACTCTTTAATTTAGCCTTTGAAATCTTCTTTCCCGCATTCTGATTTTCTTCCTTTTCTTCGGGCGTTTCGTTATCTTTTACTTCTTTGGACCATTTGTTTTCGGGAACGGTTAATATAAGAACCACCGTACTTACAAACATAAAGATCATCATTGATAAGAAAAGCGGCATATAGTTTGGTGTCTCGGCTCCTTCGGGAGTTTTCACAAGAACTTTGATCATTATCATTGAATAGATAACGCCGGCCGTACCCATCAGCATTATGATGGCATTGCCCTTACTTCTTAATTCTCTCGGCGTAATGTCGGGCATTAAAGCAACCGCCGGAGATCTGTAAAATGACATTGAAAGAAGAACCGCTCCGGTCGAAACGAGGAACAGAATAAGATTTCTCTGATTGTCCGCAAAAGGCATGAAAAACATTGCGATAACCGCAAGAAGAGTTCCTATTGCAATAAACGGCATTCTTTTACCGAATTTCGTGTTTGTCTTATCGGACCATATTCCGAAAAGCGGAAGAAGGATAATTGCAAACACGTTGTCCATTGCCATTACGACGCCGTTTAAAACCTCGTTTAAATGAAACGAATTTTTAAGAATTAACGGAGTTACCGCGTCGTACATTCCCCAGAATCCCGATATTGACATAAATGCCAGACCGGCAAGTATCGTTCTCTTGTGATTTAATTTCATTTTCAGTATCCCTTTTTACACTTTTTCCCGTCGCGAAGCATAATTTTTACCCACGCCCAAAATCAAGTATACAACATTTATGTACCTTTTGGAAATAATTTTATATTATTGAATTTTCCATGGAAAAATTGTACTATTAACAGGTAAATACACATTATTCGGAGAAGCTATGTACGTATACATTCTGGGCGCATTAATTGCATATCTTATAGGTAGTTTCAGCACCTCTTTTTTCCTGGCTAAAATCCTCAAAAAGGACATACGGAAAGGCGGAAGCGGTAACCTCGGCGCATCCAACACAACTCTCACTCTCGGCTGGAAATGGGGCGTCCTGGTAGGTGTCGTAGACATCCTGAAAGGCTTTGTGGCAGTTTTCGTCGCAAGAATGGTCTTTCCCGAGTACGAATATCTTCCATACATCGCAGCATCAATGGCCATCATCGGACACATTTTCCCGTTCTATCTTAAGTTTAAGGGCGGAAAAGGATTCGCCACACTGATGGGCTGCATTCTCGGATACAATCCTATCGCATTTGTAGTTGCCGGAGTGCTTGTTATCATTATCACTTTTGCCACCGATTACATAGTGTTTGCAACACTTACAATGCTTATCGGATTTCCTGTTTTCGTGGGAATTTACACCCACAATATCATTTATCCGCTTATACTTGCTGTCGGAAGTATATGCATTCTCTCAAAGCACTTTGAGAACTTTAAAAAAATTATCAAAAAAGAAGAAATCGGAATACGTTCTGCTTTTACAAAGAAGCATCGTATATGATATAATTAATCTCAACTTAAAATAAAAATACTCAAAAGGAGGGTTATGTAATATGAAATATGTATGTCAGGTTTGCGGCTATGTTCACGAAGGTGATCCCATTCCCGAAAAATGTCCCGTTTGCGGCGCTCCCGCTTCCAAATTTGCTCCCATGTCAGAGGAAATGTCCTGGGCTGCAGAGCATGTAGTAGGTGTAGCAAGTGACGCTCCCGAAGATATCAAAAACGATTTAAGAGCAAACTTCAACGGCGAATGCTCAGAAGTAGGTATGTATCTTGCAATGTCAAGAGTAGCTTTCAGAGAAGGCTATCCCGAAGTTGGTTTGTACTGGGAGAAGGCAGCTTTTGAAGAAGCTGAACATGCTGCTAAATTTGCAGAACTTCTCGGTGAAGTTTTAACAGACTCCACAAAGAAGAATCTCGAGATGAGAATCGAAGCAGAAAACGGCGCTACAGCAGGTAAGACTGATCTTGCAAAGCGTGCTAAAGCTCTTAACCTTGATGCAATCCATGATACAGTTCATGAGATGGCTCGTGACGAAGCTAGACACGGCAAAGCTTTCAAGGGACTTTACGAAAGATATTTCAAATAAGATAACTTCTGTGCCGGAACCTCAGGGTTTCCGGCACTTTTTTTATGCTATGATTTGTACCCTTTGTCCGAGAAAATGTAATATCGACCGCTCTGAGAAAAAAGGCTTTTGCAACGTAAACGATACCGTTATGCTTGCAAGAGCTGCTTTGCATTTTTATGAGGAACCCTCCATCAGCGGTAAGGAAGGCAGCGGCGCAGTTTTCTTCTCAGGCTGCAATTTAAAATGCGTGTTCTGTCAGAACGAAAAAATCTCCAGAGGCTTAATCGGCAAAGAAGTTTCGGTTGAAAAACTGGCGAACATTTTCTTATCCCTCGAAGCGCAGGGCGCAAACAATATCAATCTCGTAACACCCTCGCACTATGTACCCCTCATAAAAGAAGCATTAATCATCGCAAAGGATAAAGGCCTTTCCATTCCGATAGTCTACAATTCTTCGGCCTACGAACTTCCAGAAACCTTAAAAATGTTGGAAGGTCTTGTGGATGTTTATCTGCCTGATTTTAAATATTCGGACGAAACCATGGCTTTAAATTATTCAAAGGCTTATGATTATCCCGAGGTTGCCAGGGCTGCGATTGCGGAAATGTTCCGCCAGGTCGGCGAGCCTAAGTTCGATTCGCGCGGAATCATGAAAAAAGGCGTAATAGTACGACACCTTCTTCTTCCCGGAGGAGTTAAGAATGCCAAAAACGTCGTTTCATATCTTCATGAAACCTACGGCGATTCAATTTACATTTCACTGATGAATCAGTACACACCTCTTGATACCGATTCACTTAAAAAAGCAGGCGAGAAATATCCCGCACTGCTTAGAAAAGTTACAAAAAGAGAGTACGAACGCCTGTTGGACTTTGTACTCTCCTTAGATATCAAAAACGCATATTTTCAGGAAGGCGATACAGCCTCTGAATCTTTTATACCCGAATTCGACTTAACCGGTGTTTAAAACTTTCCGGTAGAACCGAATCCGTTCTCGCCTCTGTCTGTTTCTTCGAGGCTTTCAGCAACTTCAAAATCCGCTTTAAGATAAGGCACGATTGCAATCTGTGCTATTCTCTCGCCGTTTTCTATTGCAAGTGCATCGCCACTACCGTTGTGGTTATGAAGCGCTACTTTTATTTCTCCTCTGTAATCGCTGTCGATAACGCCGACTTTATTGGCAGGAGCAAGACCTTTTTTGCAGGCAAGTCCCGAGCGTGCGAATACCAGTCCCACATAACCGTCGGGGATTTCCATTGCAATGCCTGTGCCGACCATCTTTGTTTCAAGAGGTGCAATCTCAATCTTTTCATCAAGGCATGCGTAAAGATCCGCACCTGCGGCGTAATCTGTTCCGTATGTCGGAACAACAGCGTTTTCGGATAATTTTTTAATTCTTACTTTCATAGATTTTTCCATTACAGATACTTCTTTAAAACATCAACCTTATCAAGCTGCTCCCAGGGAAGATTTAAATCGTTTCTTCCGAAGTGGCCGTATGCTGCGGTCTGCTTGTAAATAGGTCTTCTTAAATCAAGCATCTTAATAATTCCTGCGGGACGAAGGTCAAAGTTTTCTCTTACGATGTCTACGATCTTTTCGTCTGCAATCTTGCCTGTACCGAATGTATCAACCATAATTGATGTGGGCTTTGCAACGCCGATAGCGTAGGAAAGCTGGATTTCACACTTGTCAGCAAGACCTGAAGCTACAATGTTCTTTGCAACGTATCTTGCTGCGTATGCTGCGCTTCGGTCAACCTTTGTGCAGTCTTTTCCTGAGAATGCTCCGCCGCCGTGACGAGCGTATCCGCCGTAGGTATCAACGATGATTTTACGTCCCGTAAGACCTGCGTCACCGTGAGGTCCGCCGATTACGAAACGTCCTGTGGGATTGATAAAGTACTTGGTGTTCTCATCAACCATTTCCTTAGGAAGAACTTCATCGAATACATACTTTTTGATATCTGCATGAATCTGTTCCTGGGTAACATCCTCATCATGCTGCGTTGAAAGAACTACAGCATCGAATCTTACGGGTTTGCCGTTTTCATCATATTCTACAGAAACCTGGCTCTTTCCGTCAGGACGAAGATATTTAAGTGTTCCGTCTTTACGAACCTTGGTAAGCTGACGGCAAAGTTTGTGTGCATAATAAATAGGGTAAGGCATATAATCATCGGTCTCGTTTGTTGCATAACCGAACATCATACCCTGATCGCCTGCACCGATTGCTTCAATCTCTGCATCGCTCATCTCTGCATTTCTTGCTTCGAGAGCTTTGTCAACACCCATAGCGATATCTGCAGACTGTGTATCCATTGCTACGAATACTGCACATGTGTTTCCGTCAAAACCTGTCTTTGCATCATTGTAGCCGATCTCATTAACTGTTTCTCTGACAATCTTCTGGTAGTCTAAAACTGCCTTTGTTGTAATCTCGCCCGTAACAAGTACGAAGCCTGTACAAACTGTTGTCTCGCATGCTACACGGCTCATCGGATCTGCTGCCATGCACGCATCAAGAATTGCATCCGAAACGGCATCGCAGACCTTGTCGGGATGACCTTCGGTAACCGATTCTGAAGTGAAAATTTTTCTTTCCATTTTGTTCTCCTTTATATCAAATCTAAGCCTATAAACCATTAAAAAAACCCAATCCATGAGGACCGGGCATAAAATTTTCATTTTTGCATAGTCCTCTTATTGTTCGATTGCTCGCTCAGGTTGGCACCTTCCTAAAAGGGGTTGCCGTGGCTTCAACGGTCCTATGTACCTCCACCACTCTGAATAAGAGACGTGATTTTTTTAACACTTATAAATTACTCTTATTATTCGTTCGTGTCAATAGAATATAATTGTTATTTATATCTGTTTATTCCTCTTTCGAGATTATCTCATTTCGCTCATGCGCTGCAAGAACCGTGCTTCCTGCATCCACGGAATGTGTAAGCCATACATTACCACCGATGACGCAGTTGTCACCGATAGAAGTATTTCCTCCTAAAATAGTCGCACCGGCGTAAATGACTACATTGTTTCCGATGTCGGGATGACGCTTTATACCTTTTACGAGGGTTCCGTCAGGATTGACTGCAAAACTCTTCGCACCGAGTGTAACGCCCTGGTAAAGTTTTACGCGCTCGCCGATTGTTGTGGTCTCACCGATAACAACGCCGGTACCGTGGTCGATGAAAAAGTACGGTCCGATTTTTGCGCCGGGATGCATGTCGATACCTGTGGTTCTGTGAGCGTACTCGGTCATCATTCTGGGTAAGATGGGAACCTTCTGTTCGTATAATTCATGTGCGATTCTGAAAATGCTTATAGCTTCGAACGCGGGATATGCAAGCATAACTTCCTTGGTGGATTTTGCTGCGGGGTCTCCCTCGTAAGCAGCCTGTACGTCAGTATCAAGCAGTGCTTTTATGTCGGGAAGTTTTGCAAAAAACTTATCCGCAAGATCTCTTGTATTTGTATCTTCTTCGCAAACGGTTGCAAGCATGTCGCAAAGCGCGGAATGCGCCTCGGAATTTAAAGCTTCGGTGGATTTATAACCCATTTCGCCGAAGATTTCCGGATAAAGCATACTTCTTATATATCCGATTAATTCTGTAACCTGTTGTTTTAAATTGACATATCCTGTATTCATATTTTTCTCTTTCTTTAATCCCACTTGGGTTCGTATGAAGGCATAACTTCAAGCTTAAACAAATTCATTTTGTGCTTGTAATCGATTAACTTCTTTGTTTCCTCGTCTTCGATTTCGCCCGTTCTTATGTATTTATCAAGTACCGCATAGGTAAAGCCTAAATTGTCTTCATCTGTCTTGCCGCAGAGTCCGTCGCTCGGAGCTTTTTCGATAAGTGCTTCGGGAAGTCCGAGTATACGTCCGATTTCTTTTACTTCCTGTACCGTAAAATGTGAGCAGGGCGAAAAATCACCTACGGAATCACCGTATCTGGTTGAATATCCCACCCAGTCTTCGGAGAGGTTGCAGGTGTTTGCAACACGTCCGTTCACGCTCTGAGAAACTGCGTATACAGTACTCATTCTGATACGCGGAGCCAGATTTATTTTAGTCTGACTGGACAGCTCAAGGTTTTCGGGAAACGCATTGATAATTCCGTCATACGCTTCTTTTATATTAACCACATAATACTTAATGCCAAGGTGGTTTACCAAAAGCTTTGCCATATCGATATCAGCCTGTTCGCCGTTTGGCATCAGAACGCCGATGACTCTGTCTTTGCCGAGTGCCTCAACTAAAAGTGCAGCTACAACGGATGAATCCTTTCCGCCGGATATACCTAAGACCGCATTACAGCCTTTTCCGTTCTCCTCAAAAAACTCTCTGATCCATTCGATACAGCCGTTCATGGCTTTTGTAAGTTTTTCCCTGTCTAACGTATTTTCAACTCTTTCCATGTTTCATTCTCCCATTTAAAATCCCTTAATATAAGGATTGGAAAACACTCCGTTTTTTAACGAAAACCATTATAACATTTATTGCAAAATGCGACAATAAAAAACAAATCTCAACAGGCATTTGACACCCTAAATATATTTTGTTACGATTCTTTTTGTAAGCACATTTTAATTGTATTTTGCAACCCCTTCAAAAGTATTTGAAAGGAGCATTCATGAATCGGAAAAAGAATTTCTCTGTCTTTGAAATCTTGTTTTCTGTAATACTGTTTCTTCAGTTTCTGCTTCTGATAATTGTCAATCTGACGCAGATTAAAATGCATTTTGACAGTGACGCGGGTATGATCATGAATCATATCATGATGATTGTCAAAGAGAAATCGCTGCTGATTCCGGACTGGGTTTACCCTTCAACTCTGGAATTTGACAGCACGGCTTTTTTCGCCCTTCCGATTTATCTGATTACACGCAATATCTATCTGTCCTTAGGCTTATCCAATATACTTCTTTGCGCTCTTTTATCATATTCGATTCTTTACCTGTTTGACGGCATTAAAAAAATATATCCCATCCTTACTCTGAATCTTTTGCTTATACCCTACACGGTCGGCGCTCTGGATTACTACAATATGTTATTTTACATCGGAGCACAGTACTGCATAAAAGTTACGGTTCCGATTCTGCTTTTAGGCCTTATGCTTCACTTAAGAAACGAAAAGAAAGAGAAAAAGGATGTAAAATCTATAGTCGCTTTTATTCTTTATCTTATCCTTTTGTTTGTAACTTCTTTTTCGAGCGGAGTTTATGTATTTGTCTGCGGACTTCTTCCGCTTCTTTTAGCATATTCCGCATATAAGTTTTTCAATTCCGAGAAAATAAAAAAGAATGAAATCATACTTTTCTCAGGCACCGTTTTATGCAGCTTAATCGGAATACTTCTTAACACGAAGGCTCAGACGGCAAAGGGAAACGGTATGGTTTTTGTGCGCGTTGAGAATCTCTGGAACAATATTCAAAAATGCTTCTTCGGGCTTTTCCAGCTTCTGGGCTCGGCTACCACATCCTCAGAATTAAAGGTTATTTCTTCGGAAGGCATAGAACTGCTCATAAAACTGGGAGTAACGCTTTCCCTCATCGTATTTCTGATTATCGCAATAATACTTTTCATAAAAGACAAAAAAGATCTGTTCCTTCTTTTAGGAGCTTCAATTACCGTCTGGAATTTTATGATTCTCTGCATTACCGATACACGCTACGGCGCCGATACGTTTGAATACCGCTATCATCTTATCGGTCTGATTCCTATGTTCTGCATTATGACGAAACTCCTTCTAGATGGTCTGGAAAGATTAAAAAAACGACAGCAGATTACTCTTGCCGTCTTCGGATTGCTGGTTCTTGTTTATTTAAATATTGCGGGTATTCAGTCTTTTAAGAATGTTGACGAACACGCAGAGTTAAAAGAAATAATCAGTTACTGCAAAGAACTCGATGTAGATACAGTCTTCTTCCTCGATGATAATCAGAGGGCCGAGAACTGTCGTGTTTTACATCAGAGTGAGACAGTTAATTATCTGGTTGTGCATGGTGACGGAAAGAGTTTTGTCAGGGATTATTATCAGAAATATAACGGACTTCCGATTGCCGCGGAAGATAATTATGCCGTAGTTGTTGACTACAGCTTTTTCCCGTGGGAAGAAAATGTTGATTTCAACGGATTTGTTAATCTTAAAAGAATTAAATCCTTCGGAGGAACCGGGGTTTACGTTAAAGCGGAATAGCTTTTATAAGTGAAGTACAAACTTCTGCAAAATTTCAATGAGCAGTACCGCAACGCATGAAGAAAGCGCAACGACAAGAAGTCCTTTTTCGAAAAGCGCTACAATTATACCTACTAAAAGTCCCGCAAGTGCACTGTAAATATTATCGGTCGCATGAAGAATGGCGGGAAAAGTCATGGCTGCCAGAACCGTATACGGAATATACGATAAAAACGACTTGAAAAATCTGTTATTTACTTCTTTTCTCATAAAAACGTAAGGCAGCACTCTTATAAGATATGTTACGCCGGCCATCAATATGAGATATTTGAAAAATACCAACCAGTCCATTTATTCACCAAAATCAATTTTTTTCTGTCTTTAAATCTTTTTCTTCTTTTACGGGGAAAACCAGTGCTCCGAACAGCGATGCGAGTACCGCGCATATAATTATCGCGAAGCCCGACGACACATTTTTCAGCCCCGGCACATACGCAAAGCATACCGACATTATTACCGCAAGGCCTACCACGATGCTCATCTTCCACGAATGTTTCATCGGAGGAACTACGATTGCGATAAACATTCCGTACAGTGCAACGCCGAGTGCACTTACAACCATTGCGGGAAGTATTTCGCCGCATACTGCACCAAGAAATGTTCCTAACGACCATCCTATGTAAGGCGCTATGATTACTCCGAGGAAATATGTCTTTCCGAGTTTCTCGGGACGTCCCATCGAAACCGCAAATATTTCATCCGTATGGAACTCTCCGAAGAAGAGTTTCTGCGGTAGCTTCATGGTTTTATCTATATGCTGCGAAAGCGAAATCGACATAAGAGAATATCTTAAGTTTATAATAAACTGCGATATTATCATTTCGACTATGCTTCCGCCCGAAATCATAATTGTAAGGCCTGCAAACTGGCCTGCGCTCGTCAAATTGGTCATCGAAATAAGAGTTGCCTGCCAGACATTAAGTCCGCCTGCAACTGCGAGTATGCCAAAAGAAAACGATACCGCGAGGTATCCGAGTCCAATGGGTATTCCGTCTGTAATTCCTTTTCTGAATGCGCTCATACCCGAATATTATATCATAAAAAAACAGAGAGCAAATACTCTCTGTTTTAAAAGGGGATGTAGTTTATGAAAAAGCAAAAGGTTACCTTCTTCGAAGCGCCTCGATGGGGCTTAACTTTGCTGCTTTTCGGGCAGGGTAAATTCCGAAGAACACACCTATCGACATTGAGAAAAGTGCGATTCCAAGGATAAAGAAAGGGTTAAAGTCTGCCACTAACGTGGAGCCGGAAAAATTGGAAATGAGGAAGCATATAAATTCTGCTCCGCCGAGTCCCAAAATAATTCCGATTACACCGCCGAGTAAGGATATCGATCCGGCCTCAACCAGAAACTGTGTGAGCACGGAGCCCGTTCTCGCACCGAGCGCTTTTCTTATACCGATTTCTCTTGTACGCTCTGTAACCGATACAAGCATGATATTCATAACGCCGATACCGCCTACGAACAACGATATTCCCGCAACTAACATAATCAGAAGCGTAACCATCATAAGTGATGAACTTATAACCGAGAAGATAGCATTGTAGTCTATAACTGCTATCTGGTTCTGATCACGTATATCATATCTTGCTTCAAGAATTGCTTTGGTATGAGCCAGTACATCGCTTGCATTGTCCGCATCATCCAGAATGATTATGAGATCGTAATAGCCGATTGCGTACTGGGAAAGACCGATTGCATCAATGAATGATGTAAAAGGAACTTCAAATTTGGTTTCAGCACTTCCGGAACCCATGATTAAATCTGCCATCTGAGAAGAGTTATCATCTCTTACGCCGATAATTCTGAATGTTCCGCCTCTTCTGTTTCTTCCGTAAAAGAGATCCACCGTCATTCCGACAACATCTTCGTGTCCGAATATTTTTCTGGCAGAACTTTTATCTATGATGCAGACTTTTTCCATATGATCAAATTCTTCTTTTGTAAAATATCTTCCGTAAAGAAGGTCGTATTTAGAAGCCTGATCCATGAGTTCATTTCCCATTTTAATCTGTGCGGAATATGAGTTTAAATCCTTGTATGATGCTTCGCCCATTAAAGGTACTACGGGTGTGATTCCCAGGATATGCTTTTCTTTTGCCATTAAAGCTTCCAGGTCTTCATCATTGAATTCAACTTCACCTACGGAATAAACTTCCAAAGTATTACCGGCCAGACTCGAGAGTTCCTTGTCGATGGTTTTCTTGAATCCGCTTCCTAAGCTTACGATTGCAACTACCGAAGATATACCGATAATAATTCCGAGCATTGTTAAAAAGGCTCTGACTTTATTTGATTTTATGTTGAAAAATGCAATTTTGCAGTATTCTATAAATTTGCCCATTATTATTCCTGTCTTAATGCTTCAATAGGGCTTAATGCTGCAGCCTTTTTAGCGGGGAAGATTCCGAAGAAAAGTCCGACTCCCGCAGAAAAGAGTGCTGCGCCCAGAGCAACTAATATATTTACCGAAATATGTACCGGTATCTTTGCGATAGCACCTACTAAAAGGCATAGTGCTTCAGCACCGCCGTAGCCTAATATAACTCCGATTATACCGCCTACCAGCGTAATCATTCCGGCTTCTGCCAGAAACTGAGTCATAATCGATCCCGTTCTCGCACCGAGTGCTTTTCTGATACCTATTTCGGAGGTTCTCTCCGTAACGGATACAAGCATAATGTTCATAACGCCGATACCGCCTACTAAGAGGGATATCGCAGATACAAATCCTACAAACATAGTTATATATCCGATAACCTGATTGATTTTTTCCATGTAAGAGTCAAAAGAGTCAATCGTAAAACAGTTTTCACCTCTTACATCATGTCTTGCTTCCAGTATCTTAACGATACGTTTGAGTGTTTCGTTTATTTCCGGAGAGTCGGAAGAAATCAGCATGGAATATAAACTGTCTATCGGCCATGTTTCTCCCGTTTCATTAACAAAGTGCTTATAAGGAACTTCCAGTTTTATGGTAGGGGTTCCCATCATATTAACCATGTTCATAAGCTGCGAATCTTTGGCTTTTCTTACACCGACAATGCGGTATTCAAGCAGGATATCATAACCTAAATCCACAAGAATCGTCTGACCTACCACATCCGTACTTCCGAAAAATGCTTTGGCTCCTTCTTCACTGATAACAGCCACATTGTCGCCTCTGTCGCACTCATCTTCGGTAAAATATCTTCCGTGAAGCAGTCCCTCAACGGCATATCTTTCATATGTTTCGTTTACCATGTAATACTGAACATTGAAATCGCCTTTAACCGAAGTGGCAGTTCCGCCCAAATATTCTTCAATAGAACATACGGCAAGATCCGGTACGGTTTCCTTGATATATTCAATATCATTTACGGTTATGTATTCATCGCCGTTTGAAGAATAAATATAGGTCTGTCCCTTGAAAAGATCTCCGAGCGCTCCGTCAAGTGCGTTTTTTACGCCGCTTCCTAAGCCCGTAATCATTATGACGGAAGAGATACCTATAATGATTCCCAACATGGTTAAAAATGTACGACCTTTATTGGAAGTAATACTCTTATATGCAATTTTTACGTATTCCAAAAATTGTCCCATTTGCTTTCCTGTGTATATTATTATTTATTATTCATTTGTAACTGTTACTCCCACATTACCTCCACCGAGGCCGCCCATAAGGGATGTCATGTCATCGCCTTCAACCGGTACTACTATGGCGCCTTCCTTAACTACGGATGTAACATATGATACAACCTTATCATCTGCTGTAATGCCTTCCACGATTTCTGTGCAGTCTTCTGATGATATTCCTACTTCAACACTCTTCTTTTCAACCATGTTCATATCGTTAACCGTGTATACGAAGAATCCGTCACTGTCAACGTTAATGGATTCGGAAGGAAGGGTTAAGCAGCTGTCTTTATGTGCCGTAACGATTACATTCTTTGCTTCGATTCCAAGGAAAATATTGTCATCGGGATTTTTGATCTTGATGACTGCGGAAACGCTTGTTGTACCGCCGCCGGAAATAGCCACACGTGCGATTCTTGAAATCTCGCCTTCGTAATCCTTGTCAAGAATTGTTACTTTAACTTCCTGGCCTTCTTTAATCTTTTCGATATCTCTCTTGCTGACTGAGATTGCAACGCTTACTTCGTCAATGCTTGAGAATTCGATAATTTCTGCACCTGCAAGAGAGGTGGTCATACCTTCGCTGACATATGAAGCTGTAACAATGCCGTCAAAAGGAGCTATAAGACAACCGTCTTTGTACTTCTGAAGTTCTTCGTATTCACTGCCGGACTTAAGTGTGTTGAGTTCGCCCTGAAGCTGAAGGTTCTCTCTGTCGTAATCGTTTCCGGCAGATGCCTTGTAAGATTCAACCTGTGCCTTTGCCGTTTCAAGTTTTGACTGTGCTTCCGCAAGTTTCTGCTTTGCTTCGGCAAGACTTTCGGTCTGGCCGGAAAGTAAACCGCTGACATTTTTGATAACCGTATTGGAGTATGCGATTTTTTCACGAAGAGCTTTTACGTCTGCCTGCTGTTCGAAATTCTTCTCAGCCTGTTCAGCTTCTCCCTGACTCATTTTGTCATAGCCTGTTGAAATCTTGTAAGCTACCCAGAGATTTTCGATTTCTGCTTCGCAGTATGCGATATTGCCCTGTTCAAGTGCTATCTGTGTCTGAACATCTTTATTGAATTTATTGATGGAATCATTGTCACCGAAGTTGTCTACCGCTGCCTGCGCTTCGTTAACTTCTGCCTGATACTTTGCAACATCTGCCTGAGCCTGTCCGAGTTTGCCTAAAATAGTATTGTTGCTTGCAACATTACTCTGGAAATTGTTCTCGGTAATCTTATCTGTTAATTCAAGCTGCTTTAGTGCAAGTTCGTAAGATTCCTTGTCAAATTTTACGATCGGATCGCCCTTCTTTACGAATGTTCCGATTTCAACAACGCTTTCAACCTTGATGGCTGTGGGTGAATAGAAATGCTGAACATTGTCACTCTGAACGGTACCGCTTAATTTAACTTCCTGCGTGATTTCCTGTTCTTCTGCATGTGTTACATTAACAATCTTGTCCATAGCTTTCTTTGATGCCATAATTCCGATAACAATACCGGCAATCGCAAGAACAATCACGATAATTACGGCTATTATGATTATTCTGAGGACAATCTTTTTTCTTTTCTGTTTTTTTCTTTTCTGTGCAGCTGCTTCAAGCTGTGCATCAAGATTTTCTCTGTCAAGTGATAATTGTGGGTTATTCTTCCTGCTCATTCTGCTTATCTCCAATCAAATGTAAATCTATATTTTCATCCGTAATCTTTATATCATAATCATCCCGCGTTGCTGTCGGTTCTTCGATTACCGCTTCAGCCGGTTCTTCATTCGGAATTTCTTCTTTTATATCCGAATCGTAAATTACAGGGCCGCTTCTGATCTCCTTATCGATGTCATCTCTGCTTAAGTTTCCTTCGTTCGCCGAATCCGAAGTGATACGTCCGTCTTCGATATGAACAATTCGCTTTGCGTTTGCAGCAATGTCATTATCGTGCGTGATGACTATTACGGTTCTTCCTTCTGAATGAAGCTGCCTTAAAATATTCATGATTTCCTTGGACGAATGCGAGTCAAGGTTACCTGTAGGCTCATCCGCAAGTATTACAGGCGGCGCCTGGGCTATCGCTCTTGCTATCGCAACTCTCTGCTGCTGACCGCCTGACATTTCCGAAGGCTTGTGAGTCATTCTGTTTTCAAGTCCGACTTTTCGAAGCGCTTCCTTTGCCAGATTGGTTCGCTCTTTTTTGGAAACTCCTCTGTATATAAGAGGCAGTTCAACATTTTCAAATGCCGTTAAATTCGATATCAGGTTGAAGCCCTGGAAGATAAAGCCTATTTCCTGGTTTCTGATATCCGACAGCTCATCATCGCTTAAAAGTGATACATCCGAACCGTGTAAGAGGTAAATACCGCTGGTAGGTACATCGAGACACCCGAGCATATTCATAAGTGTCGATTTTCCCGATCCGGAATGACCGATGATGGCTACAAATTCGTTTTCGCCGATGGAAAGGGATACGTGATCGAGCGCTCTTACCTCATTCTCGCCCGGATTGTAAATCTTACACATATTCCTTATTTCAATTAATGAAGCCATTTCAACTCCTTTATGTAATGATTAATAATTTTTCTTTTTTATGATATTTAAACTTATAAAAAACGATGTAACATATGCTCCTAAAATCGCAATCAGTATTCCGAGAGCAATCAAATATGTTTTAAGTCCGACTTCTACCACGTATTCCGTGATTGCCATATCTTCGTCAATAATAAAATCGGTCACGCTCGAAATCATTAAAAGCGGAGGAACCAAAGCTCCGATTATAAATGCAATGATTCCGGAAATCGCAAGCGTTATCAGACGGCCTTTGGTGGTTCCGAATTTGATGTTAATCGGAATCATCAGTGCGGGAATTAAGAATATAAACAATCCCAGTGAAAGTGCCGTTACATCATACGGTTTACCCTGTATAAAATGACAGCTTATATAAGAAATCGTAACGCTTAATGCATATCCGACAAATCCCAGACATGTCGTGAAGATATATTTCTCTATGACATAATCCCTTCTGGAAACAGGTGTTGTCAGAAGATATGCAATTGTATTGTTTCTCTCATCGTATCCGGATGTTGAGATTGCAAGTCCCGTAAAGAAAAGCGTAATGTAGCCAATCAGAAAACTTGCATCCATACCGACAAATCCTACCAGAGAAAACAAAACCATCAGGACGAGCAGGATTTTATTTTTAAATACAAGTTTTAAATCCTTGATAAACAGACCTTTCATAGTTTTTCTCCTTTGTAGAGGATTAGCATGAGTTCATCCAGATTCATTTTTTCGATTACCATTTCGGGGCAGTTCTCCAGATAATAATCTTTTTTATCCGTAAGACACTCATATCCGTAAGATTCTTTTCTGACTGCTATCACATACTGTTTGTCCAGACTCTCGTAATCTTCTTCGCTTAATTTTAATGCCGCATATTCAAAAAGCAGCGTGTCCGTATCATCGTGAATAACAATTTCGCCGTTGTTGATTACGTATATGTCATCGCAGATTTTCTCGATATCAGAAGAGATATGGGAACTGATAACGATTGATCTCTCTTCATCTTTTTCCATGTAATCGCGAAGTTCGGTAAGTATTTCTTCTCTTGAAACCACATCAAGTCCCGAGGTAGGCTCATCTAAGATTAAGATTTTGCTGTCATGTGAAAGTGCAGTGATGACTCTTAACTTGGCCTTCATACCACCGGAAAGTTCGGATATCTTCTTGTCCATGGGTATTTCGTATTCTTCGCATTTTTTTACGAAATACTCTTCGTCAAAACTTTTGTACGAAGCTTTTAAAATGGATTTAAGTTCTTTTATTTTAAGAATGTCGGGGAAGAAGGAGTCAGCCAGCACGCAGCCTATATCCTCTTTGCCGGAGTTTTTATAAGCCTTAACGCTCATTCCGTTTATAAGGACTTCTCCGCCGTCGGGATTGACCAGTCCGAGCATTATTTTGAAAGTGGTACTTTTACCCGCTCCGTTGGCACCGACGAGACCCGTTATCATTCCGGGCTTTAATTCCATCGAAACGTTTAATGTGAAATTTTTATATTTCTTTACAACATTTTTTACTTCAAGCATTTAAGCCTCCGTTTCGTCTAAAAGCATGTCAAACATTTCCCTGACATCTTCTTTGGAGATTGAATAACGTTCTGCTTTTTCTATGGAATCTTTTAACCCGTTCTCTACTTCTTTTATCTGATTTTCTTTTATGTACTCCGAATTATTGCCGGATATGTATGTACCCTTGCCGTGTACGGTCACAACAAAACCCAGCGCCTCCAGCTCGTCATATGCTTTTTTGACGGTAAGTGCGCTGATGTTAAGATCCTTTGACAAGGACCTCACGGAAGGAAGCGGATCATTTTCATGCAGCACGTCAGAAGCAATCTGCGCTTTTATCTGCTGAATAATCTGCGTATAAATTGGTACCATTGAAGAATTGTTAATTATTATCTTCATGTTAGCTCCCCGTCGGGTTTTACTCCGTAAAATGCTGCCTCATAAAAAATGTTCAACTGTTATAGTGCCGATAAACACCTTATAACAGTAAACACTATATAACAGTGTATAACACCTTGTCAATAGGTTTTAAAAAAATTTATGTTTATCTTAAACAAATCTTAATAATGAAGGCTAAAAACGGGGGTTTGCCTTTAAAAAACTCCGAAGCGCAAGGCTCGGAGTTTTCATTAAAATTCAGGTCGTGCACAATTCAGTAAATTCTGGTTTTATCTTCTTTTGGTCTTTCGTAAGACGAATAGGATTTGTTTTTGACTTCAATATTCTTGGCAACGCAATTGTATTTAACGCCGTAGAGATTGAATTCATCTTCTTCGACTTCGGATTTCTTACCGGGAAGCGAGGTAATCTTTGCTAAGAAATAACAGGCAATAAATGCCGCAAAGAACGCAAGTATCAGACTACATACTAAAATTATTAATATCTTCGGCAATTGCGTCACCTCCTCTTTTTTTAAGATGTGCGGGTTTTCTCGTTGTCAGTTCGTTGTGATAGAGCACAAGATCGAATATAGTAAGGAATGCGCCGGCACATAAAAGAACTGAACTTATGATGCTTAGAAGCACGCTGGTCGAATTAATCAGCTCTATACCGAGAACCGATACCGTCAGTAATGCTCCGAAAAGCACTCCGTAGAATTTTGCACTGTTTTTAAGTTTACCGCCTCTTATAAAACCTATCGCAGCCAGTATCAGGTTGCCGATTATAAGAATAATTCTGAAAAATCCCGACACCGCTCCCACGCTAAAGAGTTTGCCCTGGCTCGTAATATTCAGAATGAAAGGAATTTCCCAGAGCATCATTCCGACATAAAAGAGGCCCAGTACGATATCAATTATGCTTTGTTTTATATAACTCTTTAAAAGTTCATTTTTATCTTTATTTTTTATATATACTACTTTGGTCTTCTGATAAAAGCGTCCCGCGTCTTCCGAGCCCGAGTCTTTTATCTGCAGAATCTTCATCTGAACATAATAAACAATATACGAAGCCGCCGATAAAAGAAGCGCAATATCAAGTGCCGCAAAAGCGGTCCTTTGTTTGAAAAGCGAAAGTGTTAAGAATGCAAGCGGGAAGAAAAGCAGGGTTAAAAGAAGGGTTCCGATGAGGAACTTTCTTTTTGAAATCGGAAAATCGCTCGCCGCCTTGCCCGTCTGGCCGTTGACCGTCATGTAGGCAACTTTCTTTTCGTTCTTAAAAGACATAAACCATATCGGGAAGAGCGCTCTCTTCGCACTTACCGCGGTGTTAAACTGCTTGGTGGCTTCGTCATTGGACAAATATATTTTCATATCCTTATATTCGTCCTTGCAGGATGACATTGATACGACTTCTCTTGCAACATCATTGGCAAGTTCTTCAGCCTCATGCTCGTATACAACGCTCTCCACATCCGATATGTCTGCATAAAATCCTGAAAGGTATGAAGGATAAAACTTCTTTTTTCTCTCGGTAAAAAAAGGTGCGATTCTCTCTCCCAAATCATCGGAGAATGAGTATGATGCGTCCCTGCAGATACCTTCAAATTTTCCGTTTATATATCCGTTTACATCATAATAGTATGTGGTGGAGTATTCAGCGTCCCTCTGAAGTTCCATTCCGCTGACCCTGAAAATTCCTTCCTGATTAACCTCATAAAACCAGTAAGGAACATATATTGCCTTGAACTGATTGAGAATCTTTGCATCCTTTAATTCGCTCGGTGCAAATATCGCTTTCTTTGTAATCTTTTTAAATTCGCCGATACACTCCTCTTTGGTCTTCTCAAAAGGAATGATGTAATCAGGCTTTTTCTCTTTGGAAATTCTGGAAGTAAGAACGGTCGATGAAGCACAGTAAGTACAGAAACTGGAAGCTTCGTTATCTTCGCACATGATCTCGGCGCCGCACTGAGGACATGTAAAAACCGTGGTTTCGAAATAATCGTAATCCACGGAATCGTTTTCTTTAGTCACGCTCTCGGGTGCAAAAGACGCACTGCACTGTTTGCATACGAGTTTTTGAGACTTAATGTCGTATATGATATTTCCGCCGCAGTTTTTGCATGCGAACATCGTTTTCCCTCCATAATTATCTGAACAATATTATATTAACGCCGGTGTTTGTACAGATACAGGTTATTTGCGGTAATATAGTATTTTTATTTTGCCTTTTTGCGCAAATTAGATTTTTTGCTGTTCTTAACTTCAAGGCTTTTTATGATTGTGAAAATTTCAAGGATTGCTGTCGGAACCGCATTAATTACTACAAGAAATGTCTGCAGGATTTTAAGGTCATTTCCTGCGGTTAAAAGATCGTACTCCGAGCTGTTTAAGATTGCATCCGTCAGATACTCATCGGCATATAACTGCCAGTCGCCGTTTATAATTATGAGTTTAAGGATGAATGAAAGCACAACGAATACTGACGCAATTGCAAGCACCATTTTAAGACCGACTTTGCAGCCGTTTATTTTTCCGATTAAAAGCACGGTTATAAAAGGAAGTACAAGTTCGATAATGTTGATGATTATTCCTACCGTAAAATAAAAAGATTTGACGTCCGGAATAATATATATGGCTATATAAAGAATCCACTCTGTAACAAGCTGAACGATTAAAGAAATAACAGGAATAACTATCGTGAGAACCGTCGTTTTTATACCCGGCTTTGAATTGATTTTAAGAGCAAATATTAAAACGATAAAACTGATGTATATGATTAAAGCAAATAAATAATTAAGCATTATATATAGTTCCTAACACACAGAGTAATCAAGTGAATCTTTGGTAAGGTTCGCGTTGTAATAAGGATCGCCGGCTTCAAGTTCCTTTGCGTATTTTTCTTTGAAGTTTGCAAGGTCTTTCTTGTAAGCTTCGTCTTCTCCTCCTAAAAGAATCTGAGGCTTGTCGCTTATTCCCTCGCCGTAAGGATCGAATACATTAAGAAGTCCCATTCTTCTTAAAGACAGGCATAAGGAAATATCCGAGAATGCCACATCAAAGCTTTCGTCAAAGCCTCCTGCCTTTTCGAAATCTTTTTTCTTAAGCATGAGCATATCGCCTGTTACTGCGCTGCAGTCCTGAATGTAGCAGAGTCTGCCCATGTAACCGATGTATTTTTTATCAAAGCCGTGATGTACCAATCCTGCTGCCTTGTCTTTTCCGATACCGATTACAACGGATGCGTGCTCAATCTTGCCCTGGGAATTAATAATCTTCCCGCCTACTGCACCGACATCTTCTCTCTGCGCGATTGACAGGAATTCTCTTACAATATCAGGTGAGCATGCCTTAACGCTTCCGTCAAGGAAGAATAAAACTTCACCCTTTGCATTATCTGCAAGTGCGTTTTTCTTTGCGAAGATATTCTTGCCTGCGAGTTCTTCCGCAAAATCTGATTCTTTTATGATTTCGACATTCGAATATGAATTGAAGTTTTCAAGCGCAAGTATACAGTCCTCTGTGTCGTCCGTTACAATAACGGAAACAAGAGGCTCGCCCGTGACAACATATTTTAATCTGAAAATTGTTTCGAATGCTCTTGAAGAAGTGATGCTTGTATTGTAAATGCCGTTCGTTTTAAGATGGTCCGAAACGGCTCTTTTAGCTGCATCTATAGCATAGGTCTTGGCGTTGATATTCTGTGCCACACTGCCTGCATGAGCTCTCCAGTAGTAATAAATTCCCGACACATGAACAACCTTTTTTGCAAGATGGGTTAAGCGCAGAATCATGTCGTGATCCTGGCTTCCGTCGTATTCGGTTCTGAAAAGTTCTGTCTCGTTTAAGAGTTCTTTTTTGAATACCGAGAAATGGCAGATGTAATTGTTTGCACGAAGATTATCGATTGCGAAATCAGGTTTAAAATGAACGGTAATCATTTTGTTGATGTCGCCGTCCACAAAAGTAGCCTCGTCGCAGTAAATATAATCAGCACCCTCGTCTATGGCTTCTCTGTATTTATAGAGTGCGCTTGGATGAAGTACGTCATCGTGATCGAAGAGGCCGATGTAATCGCCCGTCGCCATTTTGTAGCAGGCATTGGTGTTACCCGAAATGCCTTCGTTTTTCTCAAGCTTTTTATATACTACTCTTGAATCGTTTTCTGCGTATTTCTTACAGATATCTCCTACGTAGGAATGCTCGGCGTCCGAACCGTCCGCAAGACAGAGTTCCCAGAATTTGTAGGTCTGGTTTACTACCGAATCAATCATTTCTTTTAGGAAATCTTCGGGAGTATTGTAAAGCGGAACGAGAATGGAAATGACAATCTTCTCGGCGTATTCTTTGCTTTCCTCTGCGATTCTCTGATCTTTGTCGGGGAAAGAAAGTGTTCCGAGTTCTTTGTATCTTTTCTTTAATCTGTTTTTGCTTTTCACCTTGTCGGAAACCGCCGATACGGAGCCGTACTGTGTGACTCTTTTAACCTGCGAGCGGACATATCTTAAAGGCTTTGAAAGCTTGTAAGCCTTGCTCGATTTAATGCGGTCGAGATTATCCTTAATCTCTTCCTTTTCGTCCTCAAGCTCTGTTATGCGGCCCGAGAGTTCCATGTTTTTTCTCTTGGTTTCCTCAAGTTCTTTTTTTAATTCTTCGAGTTCTCTGTTTTCCATTTTCTGTCAGTATCCGGTCGTTAAATATCTATGTTTAAGAATGTGTCGGTTATAATCTCTCTTACATTGCCGTGGTCCTTGGCGTACATGTAAATCCTGTAGTTGCCCGCGTCGAGATTATCAACCGATACGCGTAAATCAATTCCGCAAAGCTCGGTATTTTCGCTTCCGTTGAATCTTCCCGCAAGATCAGGTCTTAAGCAGCGTTCTGTCGGTATTACAAACTGCTTGCCGTCCTTTTGTAAGATTACGTCAAAATCAAATCTCATATTGTCGATGCCCGGTACTACAGCGTAGCCTTTGACAACGAGGATTTTATGTTCGTCTTCGGTAATCTTCACCTGGAATTTTTCGAAGGAGAAGTATATCCAGCCTTCTTCGTCGTTTGATTTTCTCGATTCAAACTTACCGCTTGCGTTAACGCTAAAGTCTTCTTTTTCTTTTTCGAAATTAAGCTTAAAATCTGCACAGCCGCCTTCGTAAGGATCCACTATCATAAGTGACGGATGGCGGTTCTTAAGAATTGCCTTTTCGTATGAGAGACGTTCGGATTTAATTTTGTTCTTTGCATCAACGCCTCTTGAAACCGATTCGTGATGAATAAGTTTTATATCGTTAAGCAGTACGTTTCTGTAGCCGTTCTCATAAAGGTTCATGCAGAGGTCGACATCATTGTAGCCTACTTTAAGTTCTTCGAACAAACCTCCGACTCTGTCGTAAAGTTCTTTTCTGACTGCAAGACATGCGCCCGTTACCGCAAGCACGTTTTTGTTCACAAGATTATCGCCTGCGCCTGCTTTTACGGTGTCTTCTTCACCCATGAATTTATGAGCGGGCCCGTCAATACCTGCGGATATTCCGACATGCTGGATCTTTCCGTCGGGATATAAAAGCTTACAGCCTACACAGCCTACTCCCTTGTTGGTAGCATATGCTGCCATTGTCTTAATCCATTCATGTCCTTCGGCTTCAATGTCATCGTTTAAAAGAAGCAGTACTTCGCCTCTTGCAACCTTAGCGCCGACATTGTTCATTTTGGAATAATTGAATTCCTCTACGGCATAAATATATTTGTATTCGAAGTCGCACTTTTCAAGGAAGGCTTCGACTTTGGCTTTGTTTTCCTCGCTCGAGCCGTTGTCGACTATGATTACTTCAATCTTTTTAAGCCCGTTTAAATTAAGCTTTCCGATAAGCGAAGTGAGCATATCGGGATTGTCTTTTGAAGGAATGATTATCGAAACGGTAATATCGGTTTCAACCGGTATGAGTTTTAATTTTTCTTTTGCCTTCTGTCTTATTGCCGCATATTTATCGTCCGAAAGCGAAGGAATGATTTTCTGATATTCGGAATAAAGAAGCGCACCTGTTTCCATGGATTCGCTTAATTCTTTTTCGCTTATATCGCTTTCGATTCCTTTTGAAACAAGTACTGCCGGAATGTGGCAGATTAAGTCTTCTCTTCTGTCGGCTCTTAATTTAGCACACGCTTCCACGGTCAGTTCATACATCATGCCCGTGTAATAAATCGATGCGCTGAGCATCTCTGTACCTGCCAGAAGGTCATTCAAGAAACTGCCCTCAATTGCAAACGCATTGATATAATCAAACGATGCCAGCGTCTCGGGACTGAATACGGGTTTGTAATATCTGAACGCTCTTCTTGCTTTGTACAATTCCTCTTCTTTAAAATCCGCAGATAATGCAAAATAATCCTCATCGCCGTAGATTAATACTGCGTAAGGATTATCGATTAAGTATTCATAGATCAGGCGCTCGCTCTCTTTTCTTAAGATTCCGAAGGTGGGATCATAAATGATATAGAACCTTGACTCATCATAAACAACATGGTTTTTAAGATTCTTTACCAAAGTTTCCATGCTCAGTCTTTCGACCACCTTTGCAGTCTCTTCCTCAACTTCTTTGGATGAAACGTAGTTGAAAACCGCAAGACTCTGATCTTCGTATTCCTTCAGAAGACGAATGTAATCTTTTTCATATTGTTTTTTTCTCGGCATCAGCAAAGCATTCTGCACTGCCTTTTTGAAATTTTGTGCCATAGGCGAATTACCTTCTTTTTTATAATTCACTAAGTTTAGGCCAGTTCCTGTCTCGCTCTATGATATTTAATAATGCCTCGTCCTTAACCGGCCAGTCAATCCCGACATCGGGATCGTTCCACACCAGTCCGCCTTCATCGTTGGGATGATAAAAGTCGCTCACTTTATAGAAGAATTCTGCCGTATCGGAAAGTACTAAAAATCCGTGTGCAAAACCCTTCGGTATAAAGAGCTGCTTTCTGTTTTCGGCGGATAAAACAACTCCGAAAGATTTGCCGTATGTCGGCGAACCTTTTCTTAAATCAACCACCGCATCATAAACTTCGCCGGAAATAACTCTGACTAATTTATCCTGCGGGAAATTAATCTGGTAATGCATACCTCTAAGCACTCCCTTACTCGAGGATGACTGGTTGTCCTGAACGAAAACGGTATCGATACCGAGTTCCTTAAAATCATTTGCCTGATAGGACTCCATGAAATATCCTCTCGCATCGCCGAATGCTGTGGGTGTGATTACCTTAAGTCCTTCTATTTCGCATGTTTCCACACTGAATTTGCCCATTTTTCTTCACCGTAAATCCTTTTAAGTATTAAAGTCCGTTTGCAACCTCTACGAGATACTGTCCGTAAGCGGTTTTCATAAGAGGCTCAGCCAGCGCAAGGAGCTGCTCTTTGGTAATAAAGCCTCTCTTAAAAGCGATTTCCTCTATGCAGGAAATGTATAAGCCCTGTCTTTTCTGAAATGCCGCAACGAAATCCGAAGCATCAAGAAGCGCATCATGATTGCCGGTGTCGAGCCATGCAAAGCCGCGTCCGAGTGTTTCCACATAAAGCTTGCCTCTTCTTAAATATTCGTTGTTTACACTTGTAATCTCTATCTCACCGCGTGCCGAAGGCTTAACGTTCTTTGCGATTTCAACTACATCGTTATCGTAGAAGTAAAGTCCCGGTACTGCGTAATTGCTCTTCGGATGTTCGGGTTTTTCTTCAATCGAAATTGCTTTGCCGTTCTCATCAAATTCAACCACGCCGTATTCTCTCGGATCTCTTACATAGTATCCGAAAATAGTTGCGCAGTCTTTTCTTGAAGCAACTTCTCTTAAAACCTTCGAAAAGCTCTGACCATAAAAGATATTATCGCCAAGAATAAGTGCTACGGAATCGTCTCCGATAAATTCTTCGCCTACTATAAAAGCATCAGCAAGTCCTCTCGGTGTTTCCTGAATTGCATAGTTCATGTTAAGTCCTAACTGTGAACCGTCACCGAATAAATCTTTAAAAACAGGAAGGTCTCTGGGTGTTGAGATAATCAGTATATCTCTGATACCTGCAAGCATAAGTATCGAAAGCGGATAATAAATCATCGGCTTGTCATAAACCGGCATAATCTGCTTTGAAATAGCTTTTGTCAAAGGATAAAGTCTTGTTCCCGAACCGCCTGCTAATATAATTCCTTTCATTCTTCCTCCGTAACGCGAAACACCGTTTGTTTTCGCTTGTAATCCGTATTTTCTGATTCAATTTTATATTCATCTCATAGATAGTTATATTTTATCATATTTTTCTCATTTTATCCATATTTAAACATTAAAGAGGCATATTATGGATAGTCTTAAATCAATATGCTATAATAACAAAGGTCAGTTTAATTCTGGTATGGAGAAAACTATGGAAGAACTTGCTATTAACGGCGGAAAGCCGGTAAGAGAAAAAAAGATATATTACGGCAGACAGTGTGTCGATGAAGATGATGTAAAAGCGGTCAGCGAAGTTCTGACAAGCGATTATATCACATGCGGTCCCAAGGTTGCCGAGCTTGAAAAGAAACTCGCGGATTACACAGGTGCAAAATATGCGGTTGCCGTTTCAAACGGAACTGCAGCGCTTCACTGTGCATGCATCGCTGCAGGACTTAAACCGGGCGATGAAGTTATCGTTACTCCGCTTACATTTGCCGCAAGCGCAAACTGCATTCTTTATGTCGGCGCAACTCCCGTATTTGCGGATATCAATCCCGAGACCTACAATATCGATCCCGAAAGTATCCGCGCTAAGATTACCGATAAAACAAAAGCAATTGTGGCTGTTGATTTTACGGGCCAGTGCGTGGAGAATGAAAAAATTCGTGCCATCTGCGATGAGTTCAATCTTATCTTCATTGAAGATGCGGCACATGCAATCGGAAGCGCCTATAACGGCAAAAAGGTCGGCTCTCTTGCAGATATTACATGCTTTTCCTTCCACCCCGTAAAAACAATTACATGCGGTGAAGGCGGAGCTGTAACGACCAACAGTGACGAATTATACAAAAAACTTGTGCTTGCGCATACACACGGAATCACTCACGACGAAGAACTGATGGAAGATGCTCCTCACGAAGGCATCTGGGTATACGAGCAGGTTTCTTTGGGATACAATTACAGACTGACTGATTTCCAGGCAGCAATGCTTATAAGTCAGTTGTCAAAGCTTGAAGACTTTAAAGCAAAGAGACAGGCAATCGTAAAAAAATACGACGAAGCTTTTAAGGATGTTCCCGAGATAATCGTTCAGAAGGAAATTCCCGAGTCCGATACCTGCAGACATCTTTATATAATCCGTCTGGACCTTTCAAAACTTAACTGCACAAGAAGGGAATTCTTCGATGCCATGAGCGCAGAGAACGTTCAGTGCCAGGTTCATTACGTACCGACATATTACTTCCCTTATTACAGACATTTGGGATACTCCGGCGGGCTTTGTCCGAATGCCGAGGAAGTTTACAAGGGAATTATGAGTATTCCTCTTTACCCCGCTCTGACAGAGAGCGATACCGATGATGTAATTCATGCTGTAAAGAAAATCGTGGAATACTACAGAAAGTAATTTAAAATATTTCTCATAAAAAAAGCGATTGGAAATTTATCCAATCGCTTTTATTTTTATCTTTACTGATTAGTATCCGAGATAACTGATATCCAGATCGACATTACCCTTAATACCATTTACGCTACCTTTTGCGGTATGCTGCCACAAATCGTATTTGCCGGTATAGTCTGTCTGGCCTGTGTAATGTGCGAGCCAGATCTTATATGAGCTTAACTGGCCTGCATCAAGCTTGTCGTTTAACCAGGACTTCGAAGCGTATACGCCGGGTGTGTAGCCTGCAGATTTTATGGTCTCGCAGAATGCCTTACATACAGCGGTTCTGGTTGCCTTGTCAAGTCCGTCTGCTCGGCCTGTACGTGAGCTGTTTGCGTATTCACTGTCGATAAATATCGGATAGGAAATTGTGTTGCCCTGTGCAAGGTTTACGCAAAGCGATGCTTCTTCAACCGCTTCGGCTTCATTCTTTGCCTGCGAGAAGAAGTAAAGTCCTACCTTAAGGCCTGCTGCCGTAGCGCCCTGAATGTATGATTTGTACTTTGAATCGTAAATCAGTCCGCCCTTTGTATATCCTCTGAAACCGCATCTGATGATTACGAATGAAATACCCGAATTCTTAACTGCGGTCCAGTCGATTGTTCCGTTATATGTGGATACGTCGATACCTCTTGAACCGTTTCCTTTGATAAGGGAACCGTCGGAAGCGAAATTGTATTTCATTCCGCCGATAACCTGTTCACCGGTCACCTTCTTACCGTTTTCATCGTAGTAATAAACGTTTCCGTTGATGGTCTGCCAGCCGGTATATTTGTATTCCACTTCACCCTTAATATAGAACTCGTCGTACTTGTAATAATCTGCCCATTTGGCTTCGATGTACTTACCGTCCGATGTCTTGTAATATACCTGGTAATCCGTACCGTCCTTGGTATATTTAAGTGCATTGGAAGAATTCTGCGAAGGATCTGCTTTTATGATAAAGGACGCCGTCTTTGAAACAACATTTCCGTCTACACCTTTTTCTTTGGTGGTAACAACTACATCAGCGCTTCCTTCGGTAACAGCGGTAACAAGTCCGGACTCCGAAACCGTGATACAGTTGTTGGTTGCGTTAAATGTAACTTCACTGCTTGATTCAAAGCCCTCAACCATCGGTAATATCTGATAGGTATCGCCCACAACCAGAGACTTCTTTTCGGTGATTTCGTTTCCTGCACTGTCGATAAGCGTTAATTTAAGTGCTTCGGCTTTTGTGACTTTTATCTTTATTGATTTTTTAACTCCGCTTCCGTCCATTGCTTCCGCAATGATTTTAACATCGCCGGATCTCACGCCGATTACATTTCCCTGAGAATCGACTGTCGCAATATCCACATTGGAACTGCTCCATGCAACTTCCTTGTTGGTTGCATTCTTCGGAGTAACCTGAGCAGTAATTTTAATTGCGCTTCCTACAGCAACACTTGTATCACCCGAAAGGCTTATATCCGAAACCTGTACAACCGGAGGTTTGTCTTCTTCAACGGTTATAGGCACCGAATCAAATGCTCCGCTTCCGTCATTTGCAGTTGCGGTAATTATTGCGGAACCTGCACTCTTGCCTTTAATGGTTCCGTTTTGATTAATGGCTATGACACTGTCATCGCTGCAGGACCAGGTAACGCTTTTATCTGTTGCATTGCCGGGATCAACAGCCACACTGAGATTAATTTTATCTCCGATTTTGATATTCTGCTGGCCGGTAATTCTTACGCTTTCAACATAAACAACAGCGGGTGCGCCGTCTTTTACGGTAATGTTCCATGTCTTTGAAACACCGCTTCCGTCCATTGCCGAAGCCGTAATAGCTACATCTCCGGGTGCAATTCCCGTAACGTTTCCTGCGGAGTCAACGGTTGCTATGCCCTCATTTGAACTGGACCAGTTTATATCCTTGTTTGTAGCTTCATCGGGGTAAACCACAGCATATACTGTAGTGCTGTTGCCTGTAATTAATTCCGTTTCACCGGAAAGAACAATATCTGAAACATTTACATTGTCAACTCTTCTGAAGCCGCCCCATTCGAATGCGCTTACAAGAGTTTTGGGATCTTTAATATCGGATTTGTTTATCTTTACAAAGCCGTCCACGCCGTCCATCGGAGTAGCTGTGGAATCAAGAAGTTTTACGGTATCCTGAAGAGTCTCGCCCTGGTCTACATCCTTGCCCTGGTTTTCTTCCTGTGCAAGGTTAACCTGGCTCATGTCCTTGGCTTCGTCGATTACATTGATAACCTGATAAACAATTGTATCCTGAACCTTTACCTTGGTGGCCGTTGCAGGGAATTCGTAAGGATCAACCGAAATAACCGTTACCTCATAATTACCCGGCGCAAGCTTATCCACATAAATGACACCGTCCATATCGGAATCAACCCAGCTGTATTCCTTGCCGTCAGGTCCTTTGGCGGATACTTCAAAACGAACACCCGTAACAAGCTTGTTTGTGTTCTTATTTATGAATTTTATCTTTAAGTCTTTTTCTATCGAAGAGAAATTAACGGAAACAGGCTCAACCTCCTGCTTATCTTCTTCCACTTTCTCCTCAGGCTCGGTTACTTCTTCGGTAACTTCTTCTGCGGGAGCTGTAATGCTGTCGATATATGCCTTCTGGCCTATCGCTTCGATTCCGTCATATCCTATGCCGTCAATGTCCGAATACAGTGCACCGATTGATGCGAACTGTTTAACATCATTACTGTGCGCTTTGTTGTTAAACAATTTAACCCCAAGTACGGCAAGAAGTGCTATCAGAACAATTGCTACAAGCAAACCTGCGATTTCAATGATTCCGAATTTGCTCTCGTATTCATCGTCATCGTCATATTTTGCTTTTTTGTTCTTCTTTTTATTCTTTACGTTCTTGCTGTTTTTGCTGTTCTTCGCGTTCTTAGTACTCTTGGCAGGAACCTTCTTAACTTCTTCTTTATTCTTCTTTACTTTCTTTTCCTTGGGATCGTCTTCTTCAAAGTCATAGGATTCGTCTTCTTCGAGTTTTTCGCTCTTGGGGGCTTCTTCCTCGCTAACCTCTTCTTCCAAATCCTCTTCGGCTTCCTCTACAGGCTCTTCTTCAGCTTCTTCGGTTTCCTCAGGAACTTCTTCATCTTCAGGTTCTTCTTCAAAGTTCTCTTCGTCTGCAGATTCCTCGTACTCAGTTTCCTCTTCGGCTTCTTCGTACTCTGCTTCTTCAGCTTCTTCGGTTTCGGCCTCAGCATATTCGGGCGATGCTTCTTTTATGATCTTTTCTTCGGGAGCTTCATAAACTTCCTCGTTTACGGTTTCCGCAACTTCTTCTTCACTTAAAAAGCCCTCGATTTCTTCCACGGAATCAATAACCCTGGTCTGTCCGAGATCAAGCTGCATATCTTCCACGGCATTCTTTTCGAGCGCTTTTTCTATTTCATCGGATGAAAAAACCTGGGTCTCTTTCATGACCATATTTAAATCATCGCTTAATTCCTGATTGGGAGCACCGAGCTCTTCGTAACGAAATTCAAGGTCTCCGACGGAATCCAGATCTATCATCTCAATATCAGTATCAAATATATTTTTTTTCTTTTCTTTCATTTGTCACCTCACTGACCCCATACAAAGTTCATATTACCACAATTTGTCCTATTATTCAACATATGCCCGCTTGTTTGCAATTATCCACAATATAATGTAATATAATGTTTAACCTGAACAGTTGTGGCTTATGGATTTAATGGAGTAAAAAATATGCAGAATACAAATAAATCAAATCATAAAAGACCCGCCGGTAATAAAAAGGGCGGCTCCGGTAAAAGAAGAGTCCCCAACTACCCCCGTATTATAGGCTGGGGTATTGCGCTGATTCTTGTAATATGCGTAATAGCTATAGTTGCCCGTATAGCTATCTGGAATAAGGGCGTTAAATATGTAATGACCGCCGAGGACTATGAGCGTATCAAACTTGATACTCTTGACAATGTTATTCTCTGGCCGCCCGAACAGCTTGACAAGGAATCTTACGACGGAACAACCGATGTGGTTATTTTCGGAAACGATACCTTCCGTGACGGAAGCGACAAGGGCGAAAGCATCATGGATATGTTTAAGAAGGAAGTCGAAAGCGACAAAGTTAAATTATACGACTGCTGCCTTCCGGGTTCCTACATGGTAAGTTTTAACGAAAGCGAAGCATCTCCCGAAGAATGTCCCGAGGATTACTTTACTCTGTTCTGGCTCATGCTCAATACAATCCAAAAAGACTTCAGCAAGCAGAACACAGCTCTTGCTCACCTTGATTCGTCAAAGTATGATCTGGACAGATACAAAGAAGTTATTGATGTTCTTAACGGCATTGATTTTAAAAACGTGGAAGTAATTATGCTCTGCTACGACGGACATGATTATTTATACGGAAAGAAACCAATCAATTACAATATCGACAATCCCGACAGTGCACAGACAGAGAACGTAGCTACAGAGTTAGGTGCTCTTTATGTTCTCTGTGACACTATAAACAAAATCAATCCCAATACACAGATTGTATTTGTATCTCCCATTTTCTGTTATGCAACAGACGAAAAAGGCAAGCTGGTTTCAAGTGCAAAATATGATACAGGCTATGGAACAATAGGCGAATACATTTACTGCGCAAGATATACAATCAACAATTACTATGCAATATCATACGTTGATTTGTACAACGGCGTTCTGATAAACGAAGATAACGGAAAGCATTATCTCGAAGATGACGGAATCACCCTAAAAGAAAAGGCCCGCAAAATGATTGCGGACCGTCTCGTTTATATCCTGAAAGAAAGACTTTAGTTTTTCTCTTTGTTATTAAACCAGATAAATGATGAAAGCAGAACCCATATAATCGTTGAACCGATGCTGGATACAAAGGAAGTTCCTTCAAGTGCAAACAGCGTCTGAACAACAGTCCATGAAATACCGAGGCAGAGTACCAAAACTACTGCCTCTATTTTTTTATGCTTGCCTTCCTCGGGCTTTAATTCCTGCTTGATGGCGGATATTCTGATAACTGCCGCAACCAGAGCCTGGCCTAAAATAATAAGCGCTGTTACAAAAAGGCCTTTCAGTCCGAAACTGAAATATGAATCAGCCAATTTCGGACAGTTCTCTTCAAACGCCGCATAGTAGTAGCCGTGATGTGTTACCAGGGTTTCCGACTTCATTTCACTCTCCACCAGAACAGGTGCAAGCAGGCCTCTTACCACATCTCTTACATATCTCTTGGCAATTGTCTTTTTGTATCTGTAATAAGCATTTTTGTAAAGATTTCCCCAGATAACATCCATATCGAGTTTATCTTCTTCGTATCTGTGGATAATCTTCTTGAAGTTTCTGTAGGAATGGCCCGAATCGTAATCGGCATTTCTTATTACTCCTAAAAGATACTCTTCGTTCCTTTCATCCTTTTCGTAATCAAGGTAAGGAATAATCACTCTCGCAGCAATCTGCTCTTTTGTGGGCTGATGATAAAGCGTGTGGTTGATATTGTTGTATGTAAAATACTGAGGCATCAGCATTATTATCACAAGTATGCAGAAAAGAAGAAGCGTATTTCTCCAGGACTTATCTGCCATGTTTCTGCCCTTAATTCCGATATTTCTGATAAGTGTAATTGTAAGGAACAAAAAGGTAATGAACACACCGATCCAGAATGCACCTCTGTTTAAGTAGGATAAAACCACAAGGAGCGCAAATATGCCGATAAGACACCAAAGTCTTCTGGTATGATCACCATAAAAGTATCTTAATGCAAAGAACACCAAGAGCATCAGAAGTGATACGCAAATAGCATAAAGTGTTGCATTGAAGTTGACACTTAAAACCGTAGGAAGCGTCATTACATATAAAACAACCGTACCGTAACAGAAAAACTTTGTCTTACTTCCCGCAACCTTTTTAACAATGGTCATAGTAAGAATGAAAACCACTGCTGCCATAAGAACGAAACTTCCTGTTTCCTTGTAGTGGAAATAAAATTCCTTTCCGTTCTTAGGAGCAAAGATATTTTTAGCTAGCCAGGAAAGTGCAAAGACAGTCTGAACGAGTGTAAGCGCACAGAAAGCAGCAATGCCTGCGGTATTTAAATATTCTAAAAAGTTTTTGGTTTTAGTCTTTTTATCCATCAGTTAATTTCTCCGATAAAATCAGCAAGTGCGGAAGAATAAACTTCCTTTCCCGCATCGTTTAAATGAATTCCGTCGCTTAAGTACTGATCGTAATTATCTTTATTTATTTCATTGCTTTCGCTGAAATCAAAGTAGTATACATTTTCGTATTCGTCCGCTAATTTTTTAAGTTCTGCATTGTATGCGGTTCTGTATTCTTCAGTAACCTGATCGAAATAATCATCTCTCTCGCCATAGTAAATCAGCGTCGAATAAGTAACTTCGGGAAGAACGATCTTTAAATCGGGATATTCGTGAACGATTCTATCAATACCGCATCTGATCGCACCGGCATATGTGAATTCATCATATTTGTCATTTGAAACCGCAGGTACTCTCAAATGCGCATCGTTGACACCGTAGTTGACAATCAGTATTTCCTCTTTGTCAAAATTCGTTCCTGCCAATAGTTTTGCCTTCTGGAAACCATCGTTAATGGCTGCTGATAATCTCCTTACATTATCCGATACCGAAGCTTTGTTGCCTGTGCAGATAATGTTTGAAATATTGTAAAAACAAAGCTTGTCGGAATAATAATCCGGCTCGCCGCCGTCATTTAATTTGGATGCACAGGTTCCGCCGATGGAGCAGTTTAACATTTCACAGTCAAGCTTGCTCTCAAGGATTTCTGCCAGATTTCTTTCGCCGTTATTATTGCAGAATAAACTGTCTCCTACAATCGCAATATTAAGCTTGTTTTCGTACAAAGGAAAAGTATATTTCTTCCTCGGGACCACAAAAATGGCAAGTACTGCAAAAAGCAGAACAAAAACAATAAATGAAATTAAAAATACCGTTTTTTTCTTCTTCACTGATTTTTCCTTAATGGTTTTTCATATATTCTTTGATAACTTCTTCTTCGGAAAAGTGTCTCTTTACACCCTTTACTTCCTGATAGGTCTCGTGGCCTTTACCGATTAGCGCAACGATTTCGCCGGGCTTTGAAATATCTAAAAGATGCTCTATGGCTTCCTTTCGATCATAAATCACTTCATAAGGGCAGTCATGCTCTTTTATGCCCTCGATGATTGATTTGTTGATATCGTCAATCTCTTCAAATCTCGGATTGTCCTCGGTCAGAATGATATAGTCTGCATACTTTGATGCTGCTTCACCCATATCGTGACGTCTTGCCACAGGCTTGTTTCCGCCGCCTCCGAAAAGAACTGTGAGCTTCTTCGGATTGTAAGCACGAAGGGTAGACAGAACGCTCTCTGTTGAAATCGCATTGTGTGCGTAATCAATGATAAATGTGCCTTTAGGCAGCGCTTCTTTTACGAGTTGTGTTCTGCCCTTGATATGAATGTTTATAAGGCCGTTTACAATGTCGCTGTCATCCGCTCCTAAAAGATGTGTAACCTCAGCCGCGATAAGTGCATTGTCGACATTGTGGATGCCGGGAATTCCGATTGTGATGTCTTTATTTACATCGCCGTGCATAAGGAACGAAACGCCGATGATATCGTCTTCCCAGGTGTTCTTAATGTCGGTTGCGTAAAGATATGCTTCGCCTTTTACGGAAACGGTTCTTAAGTTCGGAGAATATTCTGCCATCTCTAAACCGTATTCGTCATCCACGTTGATGACTGCGGTTTCTACCTGCTTAAAGAATGCCTTTTTGCAGTTTTTGTATTCTTCGAAATCTTCATGTTCGCCCGGTCCGATATGGTCGGGTGAAAGATTCGTAAAAGCTCCGATTGCAAAATGAATGCCTGCAATTCTGTCAAGCTTTACGGCCTGCGAGGAAACTTCCATGAATACTACCTTGCAGCCTGCATCGGCCATCTTTTTAAAGAGTCCCTGAATCTCGAAGGATTCGGGCGTGGTGTTCTTCGTCTCGATATATTCGTTTCCCACATATGCGCCTATGGTACCAATCATTCCGACCTTAACGCCGGATACTTCCATGATGCTCTTGCACATATGCGTGGTAGTGGTTTTACCTTTGGTTCCGGTCACACCGACAATAACGAGTTTGTCCGCGGGATTGTCAAAGAAGTTTGCTGCAATTTTGGATAATGCAACTCTTGAATTAACAACCTTTAAAACGGTAACACCATCTTTTTTTACATCAACATCTTTTTCGACTACAATAAGTGTAGCGCCTTTTTCAAGTGCGGAATCAATGTATGCATGTCCGTCGGTATTAAAACCTGTGAGGCATACAAACGCACTGCCGTCCGTAACTTTTCTTGAATCGTAAACGACATCTTTTATTTCTTTATCAAGTGTTCCGGAAAGGACTTCATAAAGAATTCCTTGCATCAGTTTCTCAATTTTCATAAATGTATTCCCCTTCAAAAACGACGTGACTCGGACCTTTCATGTGAACCAGTCCTTTTTCGTCCCATTTTACTTCAAGCGGTCCGCCTATCTGCATTACTGTCGCTTCCCTGTCGCAAAGTCCAAGTCGGTTTGCGAATACAAGTGCCGTACAACAGCCCGTGCCGCAGCCTATGGTCTCTCCGCAGCCTCGCTCCCATTCGCGAATCTGAATGTTTTTTCTGTCAACGACACGCGCAAAAGTCACGTTGGTTCTCTTCGTAAAAAGAGGATGTGTCTCTATCGCCGGTCCGATGGTTTCGATATCCAGGTTTTCCAGATCGTCCGTAAAAATCACGGTATGCGGATTGCCCCATGAAAGTGAGGACATTCTGACATTCATTATTCTGCCGCCGGCATTAACCTTAACACTCTCGTTAAAGAACTCTTCTTTTTCAAAGTCCACGGGAATCAATTCGGGTTTAAAAATCGGCTCTCCGATTTCCGCTTCGATATTCTTAACCTCTCCATCTTCAATGGTCAGATAAAGGTTTTTAATTCCGCCGAGGGTTTCGATTTTTAATTCGGTTTTATCCGTCAGTTTGTGGTAATATGCAAACATTGCCACGCTTCTTACGGCATTTCCGCACATCTCGGCCTCGGTTCCGTCGGGATCGAATATTCTCATTTTAAAGTCAGCCGCATCGGACGGACAGACGAGTACAAGACCGTCCCCACCAACGCCAAAATGGCGATCAGAAATCTGAATCGCCACTTCATTCCAGTTCATATCCGGCAGTCCGGCCACGTTTACATATACGTAATCGTTGCCGAAAGCCTCCATTTTTGTAAACGGTATTTTCATTAAACACCTCTGTTTTGTCTTTTATGAGTTTAAGGCCTGTTCAAGGTCATCGATGATATCTTGCGGATCTTCGATTCCGACAGAGATTCTTATAAATGCTTCGTTGATTCCGAGTGCTCTTCTGATGTCATCGGGAACATCTTCGTGAGTCTGTGTAATAGGATATGTGACAAGCGTTTCGGTTCCGCCGAGGCTCTCAGCAAAGAGAACCATCTTTACGTTGGATAAAAGCTTTCTTGCGCTCTCCTCGCTGTCGAGTTCGAACGAAATCATTCCGCCGAAGCCCGAAGCCTGTGAAAGGTTCATTTCATATCCGGGATGATCTTCAAAGCCTACATAGTAAACTTTCTTTACCTTGGGATGGTTTCTTAACCACTCGGCTACAATCTTCGCATTTTCGTTATGCTTTTTCATTCTTAAGGAAAGCGTTTTGATTCCTCTTATAATAAGCCAGCTGTCCATGGGTCCGAGACCCGAACCGAGGCTCTTTAACTGGATGTGGAAATGATGCGAAAGCGCTTCATCTTTAATAACAACCATACCTGCCACAACATCGTTGTGACCGCAGAGATACTTTGTACCGCTGTGAACGACTATATCTGCACCGAGCGTCAAAGGTCTCTGGAAATACGGTGTCATAAATGTGTTGTCTACGACAAAGAGTGCGCCTGCGGCGTGAGCTATCTTTGCAATGCCCTTGATGTCGCCGACCTTCATCATGGGGTTGGTCGGAGTCTCAAGGAAAACCATCTTGGTATTAGGCTGAATCGCCTTTTTGACATTCTCAAGATCAAACATATCGACATAAGAAATCTCGATTCCGTTTACTCTGAAAATATCTTCGACGATTCTGTGTGTACCGCCGTACAAATCGTCGCATAAAAGACAATGCTCACCGCGCTTTAAATAATCAAATACGGACATGCTGGCTGCCTGGCCGGAAGTAAATGCAAATGCTTCAACGCCTTCCTCGAGGATAGCCATTGTTCGTTCAAGTTCCTGTCTCGTGGGATTCTGAAGTCTGGAATAATCATATCCCGTGGAAACCCCGAAATCTCTGTGTCTGAAAGTGGCAGACTGGAAAATCGGAAAACTTACGGCGCCGCTGATGGGGTCGCATCCGAGTGCTCCGTGAACTACCTTGCTGTCAAACGAAAGATTCTCTTTTTTATCATAATCGGCATAATAATTTTCTACTTTTTCCATAGTGCCTCCTTATAATCATATATACAGGGTTATTTTACCATATATAGTGTATTTTATCAATCAAAGTACAATATTTGATTATATTGTTTTTCTAGAACCGATTCTAAAAAAGTGTGAATGCCGTTCTTATCTTTCCGACATCCACACTTTTATTTCTTTTATGATTTTTCGTTTGCTAATCCATATGGTACATAACCAGCGCATCGTTTTTCTTGATCACGGTATTGCCCGAAGGAATGATGGTTTTATTGCCTCTCTTAATCATGACTATCTTTTCGGTGGCCGAAAGATTTAAATTGCTTATTTCCTTGCCTATCCATTTATCGCCCTCAAACACCGTCATTTCGTTTAGGTTAATATCGTCGTCTCGGTGATTGTTCGTCGCAAGAACAACAGTATCGCCGGATTTTAATACCATATTCTGCGCCGGAGTCATATTCTCACCGTTTCTTACAATCGCTACAATCAGTGCCTGCGGCGGTATGACGATATCTTTTATTTCCTTATCGCACCAGGCGTGGCTTTCGTTTAATACGCCCGTGATAAACTCAAGCTCATGTCCGCCTCCGTGGCCCTTGAATCTGTTTATCTGCGAGAACTGTTCAACGAAGCCTGCGGAAATAATACCTGTGGGAATCGCCACAATTCCGACGCCCAGGAAGGATATTATCAACGCCAAAAATTTTCCCATAAACGTGACGGGGTAAATGTCTCCGTAGCCTATCGTAAAGACAGTCGCCATCGACCACCAGAAGCCGGAGAGCGCATTCTCGAATACTTCGGGCTGCGCTTCATGCTCCACGCCGTACATTAACATCGAAGCCGACAGCATCAACATTAAGATCAGCACAACCGAAGAAATAAGCTGTTTTTTACGCTCGTTTAAAACATTCACTATAATGTTAAACGCGTCAAACTGCGAATTGATTTTAAAGAGCCTGAAGATTCTGAACACTCTGAAAAGACGCAGTACCGCAAGTCCCGTCGGAGTCGTAAAAGGCATGTAATAAGGGAAGCAGCTTAAAAAATCTATGATTCCGTAAAACGAAAATATGAATGCGAGTACAGCTTTTCCTTTTGTCTTGTTAGGATACAAGAAATCCGCGGTTATGAGTCTGGCAATATATTCAATCGTAAAAAAGATGATTGTCGCCAGTTCAATACCTTTTAAAACATTCATGATTCCGTTAAGTTCTTTGAATGTTGCCAGGAAAGTAACCACGATATTAAGTACGATAATGATGGAAATAATCACATCAAAAGAACGGCTCAAGAGATCTTTCGCCGCTCCTATCTGTACTATTTCAAAAAGTCTTTTACGAAATTTTGTCATTAATTCTCCTTAAATCAGATGACGCGAATACCGCCTTCTTTTCTGATTTTAACCACGCTGCAGAGGCAGTCGGGGAATACTTCTTCCAGGCGTGCTTTGTACTTTTCAACATTTTCGTTTTTAACGAATGCTTCCATCACACCCGAAAATCCGGACGCATGAATTCTGCACGCTTCGTCTTTTTCAAGAATGTTTTCGCTTACCGCAAGTGCTAATGATAAATCCTGCTTTAAGTACTCAATCGGCGAGCTGACATTCTGAAGGTACATAAAAGAAGAATTGCCGGACTCGTTTTCGTTTTTGATAAACAAATCCGTGTCTTTGTTTTTTAATGCTTTTAAAACCTGTCCGACTCTTTCGTTCTCTGCAAAGAAATGCATTGCACGAAGAATTGCACGGTCGGAACATTTTTCGCGAAGCGAATGCATCTTTTCTTCAAACTCAGCCTTGTCGACATCGTTTAAAAACTCTTTGCCGAGTTCGTTCGCAACGCTTTTCATTTCGGAAATAATCAAAGCGTATTCGGTACTCTGGTCGCCGCTCACACTCTTTGTATCCGTGATGCATATCGAATAATCCGACAAATCGGAATCTATTTTTTCAATTACGGGATCTGCGGGATTTGAAAAATCAATATACACAAATCCGCCTACCGAGCAGGCTGTCTGATCCATCAATCCCGAAGGTTTTCCGAAATAAATGTTTTCGGAATACTGACCGATCTGCGCTATTTCTCTGGCACTGATTTTCATATCGTTGAAAAGTCCCGATACAATATTGCCAAGGAGTGTTTCGAATGCGGCCGAAGAAGCAAATGCCGAGCCTACGGGAATGTCCGAGGTTATGTAGGCAGCGAATCCGCCTAAGTTATAGCCCATGTCCTTAAGGCCGTTTAACATTCCTTTTATGAGCGCCGTTGTGCTCTTTGCCTCTTCGTCACTGATCTCAAGCGCATTGATATCAATCTTAATCTCGGGGTTTTCTCCCGAAACCATTCTTACAAAATCATCTTCAGATTTTTTTACAACAGCAATTACATCCGCATTTACGGCTGCGGCTATAACTTTTCCGTGCTGGTGATCGGTATTGTTTCCGATGATTTCTATTCTTCCGGGAGCGGAGAAAATGCTTAAATCTCCGCTTCCGAATAAGATTTCAAATTTTTCGCACGCGGCAATATATCTTGCGCACTGATAATCAAGTTTTGTTTCGTCTAAGTAGATGTCGACAAGAATATTGTCAAGCGATCCGTTTCTTATGCTTTCAACTAGTTCGCTTTTTTGCATATAACCACCCTGTCAGAAGAATTAATCCTCTTTCATTCTTGATACTTCATCAAACAAATCACTGATTTCTCTTGCGGGCTTTTTGTCGATAAGTGAAACAACGATAGCCACGATCATACTGAAGATAAATCCGGGGATAATCTCGTAAAGTCCTGTGTTGAAGATGCAGAGCTTTTCAACAGAACCTGAAAGGCAACAGTACCAGAAAGCATCCATTGCGAAACCTGCAACGATACCTGCGATAGCGCCTTTGTAAGTAAATCTCTTCCAGTAAAGAGCAAGAATGATAGCAGGTCCGAATGCCGCACCGAATGCACCCCATGCACATTCAACCAGCGCCATGATACCTTTACAGTTAGGATTAACCGCAATCATAAGTGCAATAACCGAGATAAATGCAACTACGCCTCTGCCGACAACAAGCATTTCCTTATCGCCTGCTTTTTTACGAAGAACAGGTTTGTAGAAGTCTGTTGCAAAAGCGGAGGATGAAGCAAGAAGCTGTGAGTCCGCCGTTGACATTGAAGCTGCAAGAATTGCCGATAAAAGAATACCTGCAATAAGTGCGGGGAACAATGCACGAACCATTGTGATAAATACAAAGCTTCTGTCATCTGCGCCAAGGCTTGTGCCAAGATACTGATGAGCAACAAGTGCAACTACGGAAGCCATGATAAGAATAAGTGTTGTCCAGAAACATCCGATAATCTGAGATCTTCTCATTTCTTTTTCGGACTTAATAGACATATATCTTACAAGGATATGAGGCATACCCATGTAGCCGAGGCCCCAGCCGAGACCGCTCAAGATATCCTTAAGACTGTTATAATCAAATTTACCACTTGATAAAATGTTGTAGTAGTTTTCATCGGTTACTACCTGAGCAACAGGAGTAAATCCGGGTCTGTTCATGACTATAAGTGCAACGATAGGTGCAGCCATGAGAGCCATTAACATTAACATTCCCTGGAAGAAGTCGGTCCAGCAAACCGCATTGAAACCGCCTAAGAATGTGTAAAGAAGGATGATGATTGTAGCGCCGATCATGGCAACAAGGGGATCCCATCCGAATATATTGTTAAAGAGTGAACCGCATGCATAAATACTTGATGCGGAATAGATACAGTAAACAACAATGAAAATTACCGCACATACTGCCTGAAGTGCAGGATTCTTTTCCTTGAATCTGTTTGTCAAAAACTGAGGAATTGTAATTGAGTCATCAGCCTTGATTGAATACTTTCTGAGTCTCGGTGCAATGAAAATCCATGCACAGATGGTTCCTATCATAAGACCTACGGAAATCCAAACCTGACCCATACCCCAAAGGTAAATGGATCCAGGAAGGCCCATGAGAACCCACGCACTCATGTCGGAAGCACCTGCCGAAAGTGCTGCAACAAATCCGTTCATCTGTCTGCCGCCAAGAAAATATGCCTTGTCACCGGTCTGTTTTCTGCCCTTTACGAAGAAGAAAATACCGATTGCAAGAACAAGCACCAGATAAACTATAAAAGCTGCCATTTCCAAATAATTTTTTTCCATAATTTCTCCACCGCTTTCTGCTTTATTTAAATAAAATCAACCTCTTTTAGAATACAATTTATATGCGATATTTGCAAGTATTATTGACGGGGCAAATCTTACCTAAAAAAGCCGATTTTAATTGGCATTTTGTCACATTGATTTTTATTTTTTATCAACTTATAATAGTTACTATAGGAGTACGAATAAAAGTGATTCCGGAAAGGGGTGTAATATGTCAGTAATAAATGTAACAAATGATAATATCGAAGAGATTAAAAAGAGTGATAAAAAGGTTCTTTTAGACTTCTTCGCAACATGGTGCGGACCCTGTCAGATGGTTTCTCCTTTGGTAGATGAAATCGCAGAGGAACATCCTGAATTTACCGTCGGTAAAATTGATATCGACGAAGAGCAGGATCTGGCAGAAGAGTTCGGTGTAATGAGTATTCCCACACTCGTAGTGCTTAAAGACGGCGAAATCGTTACAAAGCATGTCGGCGCGCTTTCCAAAGCAAGAATCCTCGAGCTGCTTCAGTAGTTAAGAGTACAAAATTTTTAAGGAGGAAATAAAAATGAGTGAAGTTAAGTTTTACATCTGTGAAAGATGCGGAAAGATAATCGGTGTTATTAATCCCACAGCCGTTCCAACAATGTGCTGCGGCGAAGCTATGAAGCCCCTTGTTCCCGGAACAGTTGACGCAAGTCTCGAAAAACATGTTCCCGTTGTAACAGTTGAAGGCAGCATCGTAAAAGTTAATGTAGGAAGCGTTGACCATCCCATGCTCGAAGAGCACAGCATTCTCTGGGTATATCTTCAGACCGAAAACGGTGGCCAGAGAAAGAACCTTGCAGTCGGCGGCGCACCCGCTGTTGAATTCGCTCTCGCAGCAGACGACAAGCCCGTTGCCGTATATGCATACTGCAACCTCCACGGACTCTGGAAAGCAGATATTTAATTCTTTTATGATAATGAAAATCCCTCCGTTAATGCGGAGGGATTTTTTTATTTAGTCCTCATAAAAGATTTTAAACGGCACATTTAATTCTGTCATTACTGCTTCTGCCGTATCCAGATCGTATACCGGTTTGATTTCTTCAGCATCGGAATTAAATCTGGGCGCTGCAGCGAAACCTGTGGTAAAAATATACATTACATTACCTTTCTGACAGATAAAAGCCTGCATGGCCGTACCTGATTGTTTCAGGAAGAAATTAGAAAGGGTTCTGCTGTTTTCTTCAGAGCTTACAGTTAAATCAATTTTGTCGTAACTGTTATATGAATCCGCATAATCCAAAAATTTTTGGTCTGCAACTTCAACGGTTTCATATTCAAATATAGAAACTTCAAAAGATGTCTTGTCTGCTTCCTGCGGGTTTAAAACACCGCTTACCCGGGTAAGTGACTTCCAGTCAATAGTTTGCTGTTCGTCAGAATCCATGACCATAACATCGTTATACGGTTCTTCATAACCCGAGTCTTTCATGACTTCAAGTATCACATTCGAAACGTCATACGGGTCATACTTATAATTTTCTTCAATCGGAGCATACTGTATATCTATATGCTCATAATGATATTCTCTTCCGTCGGCGGTAATAACAATGTCGGCAGCTTTTAAATCTCCGTCGGCTTCCGGCGGTGCAGTCTGGCCCGCCATTCCATATGAGGTATATGAGGTCTGATTTGTGTGAACTACCACCAATCCCGGATACTTATCCTCATCTTCTGACGCCTTTTTGTCGGCTGCCGTATTCTCTTCCGCGGTACTGTCGGATGTTGTTTCAGTCGATGTAGTATCTTCAGTCGCCGGCTGATCAATTAATTCTTCTATACCCGAAACGTCTATCGTCTCAGGCTTTTCTTTACATGCTGCTGTAGCGGCCAAAAGTGCCGCGGTTACAATAACTCCCATAATCCTATAATATTTTTTGTATCCCATAGTTTTCTCCTCTCGTCTGCTCCGTTTGCTGTTACCATATGAATACATTTTTATAATATCACAAATTTTTTCCGATTTGCTATATCTTCCTTTTGGAATTGTCCGATTTATGTCCGATAATAAAAAGCATTATTATGAGCACTATCGGGAAAACGAGGCCCACTCTCATACCGACTCTTATATCATCCCCCGCAAACTGCGTCACGCGTCCGACAATCGCAGGTCCTATGCTTCCGCCCAAATCTCCCGCCATCGCAAGAAGTGCAAACATCGCAGTTCCGCCTGTCGGAAATTTCTTCGAAGATATACTGATGGTTCCGGGCCACATAATTCCTACCGAAAATCCGCAGAAAATACAACCGATAAGTCCGATAATCGGATTAGCCGAAAGCGATGCAAGAAGGTAACACACAACGCATAACAATCCCGAACCTATCATGAATTTTTTAAGATCAAATTTCTCTCCGTACTTACCGTATATGATACGGCTTATGCCCATTGTAACGGCAAAAAGGCACGGTCCTAAAAGATCCCCGACCGCTTTTGAAAGCCCGAGTGCTGCCTCCGCATAGGCAGATGCCCACTGCGCCATAGCAAGCTCCGAAGCGCCTGCGCAGACCATAAGACAAATCGCCACCCAGAAAATCGGCTTTTTGCCGAGCTGTCTAATCCCCATGCCCTTTCCTTCTTCAACTATCGGAACTAACGGGCATGTAGCAAAATTATATATATTAATGGCCGGAACAAGAGCCCAGATAACTGCCAGCCATCTCCAGCTGTCCATTCCGAATATCGCGAAGAAAAGCGTAGATATTCCGATTGTTCCGACACATCCCCAGCAGTAGAAGGAATGCAGAAGGCTCATTGTCGCTTCTTTATTTTCAAATGGACATGCTTCGATTATCGGGCTTGCCAGAACCTCAATCAGTCCGCAGCCCACAGCATATACCGTTACGCTTATAAGAATTCCGACAAATGCATTCGGCAGCAATTCCGGCAGAAACGCAAGTCCAACTAGTCCCGCCGCCGAGCATATTTCCGACACCACTATCGAAACCCTGTATCCAATCTTATCCACAAACTTCGCGCAGAAAAGATCCACAAGCAACTGTGTGAAAAAATACACGGTAGAAATAAGCGCAATATTTCCTAACGATATCCCATAGTCCTTATGAAATTTCAAAAATAAAAGCGGAGCAAAATTCGCCGCTATCGCCTGGGTAATAAAACCCAGATAGCATGCTAATTTCGTTTTTCTGTAATTAGGCATATACATCCTCTCATACCGGCTGTTTTTTCAAAACAGCCCGCTTGCAGTAATCGCAATTATCGCTGTAATTACGGATTGTTACGCGCGTTAAGCGGAAATTCTCTAATATGCGCGTAGCTTTTATGGTCATTCCTTAAAATCTTACGTGCAAAATTCAAGAACTATTTAAAACGCGCGTAGGTTTTATATTTTTCTCTCAGTTTTTTACGCGCATAATTCAAGATATACTCTAAACACACGTAATATCGGATATCCACTCTTAAAATTCTACGCGCTTAATTCTTGTTATGTTCAAAACGCGTGTAATTTCAAATAAATTAGATATTTTTATCCCCGGTAATCATCATTTTATCATAAAAGAATCGAGCAAACAAAAAAATCCCTCCGCATTTTGCGGAGGGATATGTTTTGTTCCAAGTATAATTATCTCTTTGAGAACTGAGGTGCACGACGAGCAGCTTTGAGACCGTATTTCTTTCTTTCTTTCATACGAGGATCTCTTGTGAGATAACCCTCTTTCTTAAGAATCTGTCTGTTGTCTTCATCTGCTTTAACAAGTGCACGTGCAAGACCGTGTCTGATGGCACCGGCCTGGCCTGTTGTTCCGCCACCCTTTACGGTAACGATTACGTCGAACTTATCTGTAGCATTTAAAGCTACGAGGGGCTGACGTACAACAACCTTTAAGGTTTCCATACCGAAGTACTCTTCGATATCTCTCTTGTTAACAGTTATATTTCCTTTGCCGGGCATGATATACACTCTGGCAATTGATTTTTTTCTTCTACCTGTTCCGTAGAACTTTTCTGCAGCTTTCTTAGCCATTATCAATATCCTCCTATTTAAACTTCAGGTTTAAAATGTTAAAACTTCGGGCTTCTGAGCCTGATGCTTGTGATCAGGTCCGGCATATACGAATAACTTCTTGTACATTTCTCTTCCTAAAGGTCCTTTGGGAAGCATACCGATTACTGCATGCTCGATTACTTCTTCGGGATGCTTAGCAAGTTTTTCTTTAAGAACTACCTGCTTGTCACCACCTACGTAATCTGAGTGGCTGAAGTATGTCTTCTGCTCCATCTTCTTACCTGTAACCTGAATTTTCTCTGCGTTGATAACGATTACATAATCGCCTGTATCGATGTGAGGAGTAAAGGTGGGTTTGTTCTTTCCTCTTAACACCTTAGCAACCTCGCTAGCTAAACGGCCGAGTGTCTGGCCTTCAGCATCTACTACGTACCATTTTCTTTCAATGGTAGCAGGGCTTGCCATATAAGATTTCATTTTGTTTTCCTCCATTAGTCTGACCCCGAAACGGTCTCCATCCACCGTTTATGGGTTTTTACATTTATTGTCAAACCGTCGGATGTCCGGGCCGCCGGTCAACTTTTCTCTCTGTTCTTTCTATTATTAGGGCAAATAATGAAAGACTCGCACGAAACATTATACAAAAAGAGTACTATAGTGTCAACAAAAAAGTGATTTTTACGGGAAAAAACCTCCGGAGAGCTTTCCCCGGAGGATTTTATCTTTTATGAGTAATAATTTCCGCCTGTATTATTCAGCAGGCTGATCGGATGTACAGTGAGGACATTTTGTAGCTTCAATGTCGATTTCGCTCTTACAGAAAGGACAAATCTTTGTGGTAGGAGCTGCTTCCTCTTCTGCTTCTTTGTCTTTTTTAAGTTTAGCTGCTGCTGCTTCTGCTGCCTTTGTAGCGGTGTTGATTGCTTTGAGCATGATGAAAAGAATAACTGCTAAAATAAGGAAGTTAATTACTGCTGTGATGAATCCGCCGTAGTTAATGGATAAAGCAAGTGCTGCTTCGGAATCAAGACCTGTGTAGTCCACCCAGGGAAGTTTGAGCGCGCCTGCAACTTCTGCGCCACCCACACTGTTAATCAAAGGATTGATAAAGCAGGTTGTAAGTGCTGTAACGATTGCGGAGAATGCGCCGCCGATGATAACACCGATAGCCATATCCATAACGTTGCCCTTCAAAGCAAATTCCTTAAATTCTTTTAAAAGTTTCATAATCTTTCCTCCTTGTATTTAAGATGAAAATTATTTACCAATATTTATGCCGAACTGATTCAGGAAATTATTCATTCCGTCGCCCACACGCTTCATAAACTGAGTTGCATCATCTATTTTCTCAAGCGTAGAGTTTAGCTTGTCGACATCTATTCCGTTTAGAACCTTGCTGAATCCGTCGAAATCCAGTTTGCCGATGGCATCAAGTGTTTCGTTGATCTTAAATACGTCCACTGCATTGTTCAACGTACTTATTGTCTTGTTAAGTCCCTCGACGTCTATTCCGTTTAAAACCTCAAGCGCAGGCTCCAGCATATTTGCAAAATTCTTTATCTGAACTCCGAGATAAATCGTTCCGCAAAGGTTTCCGATAAGCAGGAAAAACACCAGTATAAGAATTACTCTGTCGATTATCTGACCGATAAAAATGCTTTTAAGTCTTTTTTGATCTTTTTCTTCCATAACTTAACCCCCGTTTGTTCTGCTCTCATGGCAGGTAAAATATATTATCTGGTAATCTTCGGAAATCTTATCGAGCACCTTCATGGCTCCCGAAAGATTGCTCTCGTCGTAGTTTACGAACGGATCGTCCAGTATTACAAAAGGCTTTTCTTTCTGATACATTGCATCAATTAAAGCAAGTCTTAAACAGAAATCCGTTACCTCCTGCAGACCGAGACTTAAATCGCTTATGCGGCGCTGCATTCCCTCTTCGGTCTTTGTCAGGTTTAAATCGGTATCGATTCTGAAAGAGTCAGTATCTTCCTCTTCAAAATACTCCGAATACTTTTTGAAACCTTCCATGGTCGGTCCGGTGTATTTAAGTGAAAGCTCGTTCTTTGCCTTGGTAAGAAACTCTAAAGTTTTCTGCATCAGAGCATAATCTTTTTCGTACTCCGCCAATCTTTCTTTATCCTCGTCGATTTTAACGCCCAATCCTAAAAGAGAATCTCTTTCTTCCTGACGTTCTTCGAGACGTTTCCTGAAATTAATCAGAACTTCGGATTCTTTTTCAATCTCTTCCTCAAGTTCCGAAACTTCGTCTCTTAAGTCGTCGATATCGGGCAAATCTTCAGGCAGTTCCTTACATATTTCTGTTATATCATTTTCCGACTCAAATTGCACTAAAATATTCTTTTTTCTTTCGCTTTCTTCCATGCATGAAACAAACCTTACAGACTTCTTCTGATACTCGTCTAACTGTGCATCGTCAGCAGCACTTCCGCTCTTTCCGATTCGCGCATAAAATTCGTTTACTTCGTCGCCGTTTTTTATAAAATCAGCTTTGCATTTTTCGAATATTTCGAGTTTCTTTTTGCCTTCCGTATAAACCTTTACGTCTTCTAAAAGTTTTACGAGGTCGTCGGTCACGGTGCTTTCGTTGAAAGGCACATTGTATTTGTCCAAAAAGTTTTTAACCTGGTTGTTCGTAAAAAGAATATCGTCTTTGCCGGACTTGATGACATTTCTCGTAAAATGTGAAGAATCGACTTTCGAGATTGCCTCATCCTTTGTGATATCCGTATCACGCTTTAAGTTGAATTCGCCCTTCTTAAAGAGTCTCATGACTAAAATAAGAATTACGAATATTACTCCTAAAACAAACGCAGCCACTTCCGGAATAAGTATGAAGCTGTCGCGCATGCCCTTTATTCCGAGCACGGTAAGTGCGATTGCCGTACCGAAGAAAAGAAGCGCAAGGATTAAAAAGATAATGAGTTTTGTCTTTCTCTTTTTCTCGCTTACACGAAAAGCCTCAAGGCCTTTCTCGTATTTTTCTCTCTGTTCTTCTTTCTGCTGTTCAATATACTCCTCGGCTTCGGTCTTTAAGTCGTTTTCCTTGCCTAAGATATCCTGCTTTTTAGTCTGGGTTTCGTTCCAGAGAGAGATGTATTTCTTAACCTCTTCTTCACTGCAGGTTCCGTTCTTAAACTTGTCTTCAAGATCCATCCAGTTCTCGTCTTTTACGATGGCATTTTCCTTCATCTCTTCTTCGAGATGTTTCATCTTAATGCCCTTGTCGCGGACTGCATTGATGTCGCTTAACGACGGAACATGGCCCGCAAAGAAATCAAATATCTCATCGGTCTTTTTGCGGCTCTCTTCGTATTCGCCTTTTAGCGAATCGTACATTTTTTTCTTGGCTTTTATTGAGTCCGCCTTCATTACTTCGGATTCTTTTCTTTTAAGATCTTTTATCTTTCGGCGGTCATTGTCGATTCTCTCGGTCTGTGCCATTATCTGGCCTTCAAGAATATCGGTCGCTTTTTCTGTATCCTCAAGATTTCTGAAACGGTTGTTTTCTTCGGATAATTCAATCTGAAGACACTTAATTTTCCCGGGCTTTCTGTCGGGAGAATACTCGTTTAATTTCTTTTCAAATCTGGCGCATGCGGTATCGAAATTGTTGATATCGTCTGTCGCATCGGTAAGATTGCCGAGCTTTGCTCTGATTGAATCGGTTACGGAATCGTCGTTTTTCTGCAAATCGGGTGATGCGATATAAGCGGTTCTGAAGAATGAATCTTTGTCTATTCCAAAAATCGTGTTGCCTAAAGTCTTCTTATCAAACGCGTTGCTGACTGCATTCGAAGGAAGTTCTCTGACTTCAAACGAATCGGAATTGTCGTTTTTGCCGAATGTTCTCGATACTTCGTATTCTTTGCCCGCATATTCGAAAGTGATGCTTCCGCCATAGATACCGTTGTTCCAGGGGCGGAATTTTTCTCTCTCTTTATCTTTTAAACTCTTTTTGTTTTCATCCTCAAAGCCGTAAAGCATAACTTTAATAAACGATGCTAAAGTGCTCTTTCCAAAGCCGTTGTCTTCGCAGAACACATTGAGCCCGTCATTAAAATCAAACTTTTCATCATGGATTTTTCCAAAGCCGGAAATATAACAGGAAATCAGTTTCATTGTATAATCTCCTCTCCGGAAAGTGCTCTGAGTCCCATGCGTACTATCTGTCCCTTGGTCTCTTCGTCAATCTCGTCGGACTCTTCGACAAGACGGATAAACCAGCCCTTTAACGATTCGTCGAGCGCATACTTTCTGTAATCAACGCTCACGCGACTTTCGTTTTTGGCTTTTACGAAGAAGTAATCATCCATTACGGATGCAGCGATTAAATTCTCGTTAACCTCCGCATTCTCATCCACGTTTCCGATGAGACGGATTTTTATCATGTCGCGCCCGCTGTAACGCTTTGAGAAAAGTTCGCTTTTAACTTTTTCTATAATCTCGCCCGAGTTGTCGAGGCCCGAAATATCCACATCGAGTGTATGAAGTTTTCTGTATGCGAAATCCACGAACTGCGGAATGATGTCGCCCTTCTCTTCATCCACGTCAAGAAGCACGAAACCGTGGTCTCCGCACTCATCAAATCCCCTGCCTTCAAGACAGCCGGGATAGCAGTATACGCCTCTTGAATCGAGGGTTTTAAGTTTGTACTCGTGCACATGTCCAAGCGCAAGGTAATCTATGCCTCTGCCGCGAAGCTCCGAAACAGGAACTGTTTCGGTCTTGTCTTTTCCCTTGTACTCATTCTCCTGACCGTGAAGAGTAACAATGTTTATATCATCAAAATCTGCGGTAAAAAGTTTCATGAGCGAAGAAACATTTTCGTTAAATTCCGCGCCGTAGAGTTTTATCTTTTTGCCCGTTGAACCGGGATTTAAAACATACGAAGTCCAGGTATCTTCAAACATGTGGAAATTCGCGGGTACGTCTCCCGTGCCTTTTATGAAGCTTATAAAACTTTCCCTGTCATGGTTTCCGCGAAGGTAATAGAAATCTATGTCTTTGTATTTGTTTATCTGTGTAAGGACGATGCTCGCAACTTTTTTGGCAACGCTCTTTGTGTCAAAAAGGTCGCCCGCGATGATTATCGCTTTAACGCCTAAGTCTGCGGCAGACTCGCAAAGGCGCGTGAAATTAAGCGTAAGTTCGTCTTTACGCTTCGCTGCTTTTTCGCCTTCAAGATGTGTTTTCATCGACGAATCAAGATGTAAATCCGCCGTGTGGATAATCTTCATTTTTTTCTCCGTTTTTATCTTTCGGACCCGCGGTCCGCACACGATTAATTATACCATAGCCGGACGCGAAAATATATATTTCTTGCTCTTGAAAAAAGAAAGATACTCATCTAAAATTTTGATATGTGAATGAGGAAAATGCCATGAAAAAAACCTTTAACGACGATTTTAATCTGAGTGTAATCGCCGAGAGCGGCCAGTGCTTCAGATTTAACAGAATAGATGAAAATACTTACAGGATTGTTGCTTTCGGAAAGGTTCTGACCATAAAAGATTCAGGCGGGAACTCCTTTGATTTTGACTGCAGCGCAGACGATTTTAAAAAGATCTGGAAGAACTATTTTGATCTTGATACAAATTATTCTTCTATCCGCGAATCCGTAAAAGACGATGCGTTTTTATGCGACTGTGCGGCTCGCTCCGTGGGCATGAGAATTTTGAATCAGGATAAATGGGAAATGACTGTTTCTTTTATCATCTCGCAGAGAAAAAGCATTCCGGCAATCAAAACTTCGATTGAAAGACTCTGCAAGACCTGCGGTACGCTGATTGAAGGCGATACTTATGCTTTCCCGACACCCGTACAGATACTCGGCGCGCCTTTGGATAAACTCGCCGAGTGCGGTCTCGGTTACAGACTGCCTTATATAAGACTGGCTGCAGAAGCTTTTTATTCGGAGCCTGATATTATTTCACGTCTGGATGAGCTCTCTGATGAGGAACTCTTGGAGGAGTTAAAAAAGATGCAGGGCGTCGGTGACAAGGTTGCTTCATGCATTGCATTATTCGGCTTCCATCGTTTGGATTTCTTCCCCAAGGATGTCTGGATTAACCGTGCTCTCGCAGAGCATTTTCCGACAGGTTTTGATTTCGAAGCTTATGCGCCTTACAACGGAGTTATTCAGCAGTATATCTTTTATGCTTACAGAAATGCGAAAAGATAAAACAAAAAGTGCAGGCAGGCCTGCACTTTTTTAAGTCATAAACATTTTATAAGGTTTGAAGTAATTCTTTTCTTTCTCGAATGCGTACACCGCACAGAAATCACCCTCTGCGTTATAGACTTTATACATCTTTCCGTCTGCAGGTTCTGTGCTTAATTCTTTTACATTATCAATCAGCAGAGGGTTTCCGTTATCAATGATTCTTTTAGATTCAGAAAGAACATATAGCGAATCCAGGTCTTTAAATACTTCCTCAGTCTTTAAGATAAAATCATCAATCTTCCCGGCTTTCGCAAGTTCTTCAATCTGCGATAATTTGAGCGAATCTTTCTCTTCGAAAAACGATACTGCGGTTCTTTTAAGATGTTCCATGCATCCGCCGCAGCCAAGCTTTTCTCCTATATCTCTGCAAAGTGATCTTATGTATGTTCCTTTTGAACATTTTACGGTAAATGTTACGTAGGGAACTGCTATCTCTTTTATCTCTATTTGATAGATTTTTATATCTCTTGCTTCGCGCTCAATTTCGATTCCGGCTCTGGCAAGTTCGTAAAGTTTCTTTCCGTCTTTTTTTAATGCCGAATACATCGGCGGAACCTGCTTTATATCTCCGACGAAAGAATTTATTGCTTTTATGATTTCTTCGTCAGTGCAGTCCACGTTTTTTTGACTTAAGGCTTTGCCCGTGGTGTCTTCGGTATCGGTCGTGGTGCCAAGCAGCATTTTGCACTCGTATTCCTTGTCTTTGTCTTCAAGAAAAGAACAGAGCTTGGTCGCATTGCCGAGGCACACCATCAGTACGCCTTCCGCTGCGGGATCGAGTGTTCCCGTATGGCCTATTTTCTTTTGTTTTAAAATTCCGCGAAGAACCGCTACCGCATCAAGCGATGTGAAGCCCGGCTCTTTGTAGACATTTATTAATCCGTTGTACATAAAGGTTTCATACTTCTTTCAAGCACGCCTGTCAGATATGCTATCGTCATGCCGTAATTTGTTATTGCAATATTATGCTTCTTTGCTGCTTCGATACGCGCTTTCATTTCTTTTTCGTTTAACATGCACCCGCCGCAGTGAATGATGACCTTGTATTTTTCAAGGTCGTCGGGATATTCGGTTCCCTGCGTAAAATCAATCTGCACGTCGGCTTTTTTGCGAAGCATTGCGGGAATCTTTTCGGTTCCGATATCTCCGCACTGTCTATGATGTGTGCAACCCTCAGCGATGAGCACATAGTCTCCGTCCTTAAGACTTTCAACCGCTTTGATTCCGTCGAGCTGATAATCAAGCTCACCCTTATATCTTGCAAAAAGAATTGAGAATGATGTAAGCGGAATTTCTTCAGGCACGATTGCCGCAACCTTCTTAAAAGCCTGGCTGTCGGTAATGACAAGCTTTGCATCTTTGCCATATCTTGCAATAACATCTGCTAATTCGCTGTCTCTGCAGACGATAGGAACTGCACCGTGGTCAAGCAAGTCTCTGATGGTCTGCTGCTGCGGTAAAATAAGTCTTCCTTTAGGTGCAGCCTTGTCAATCGGAACTACAAGAATTACAAGGTCGTTCGGCTCAATTAAATCTCCGACAAGTACTTTATCATCCTTTGTATCGTTAAGGAGTTTTGCGATCGTTTCCTTAAGTTCAAAAATGCCTTCTCCGGTTACAGCACTTACGGAAAGCGTAGCGGATAATTCGGAATCATCGTCTTTTTTAGGAATGTCTTTTGTGGATGCTATGTCCGATTTGTTGTACACCTTGATTACCGGAACTTTTCTCTCTTCTATGAGTGAGAGAATCTCCGCGTCTTCGGGCGCAAATCCTTTTTCGGTATCAATAACCAGAACCGCAAGGTCTGTCTTTCTTAAGACGCCTTTGGCCTTCTCAATTCTGAGTTCGCCCAGTTCTCCGACATCATCAAGACCCGGTGTATCAATCACAACCACAGGTCCCGCAGGAAGAAGTTCCATCGATTTGTACACAGGGTCAGTAGTTGTTCCCGGCACATTGGACACTATCGCAAACTTCTGTCCGGTAACAGCGTTTAAAAGACTGCTTTTACCTGCATTCCTGCACCCAAAAAACGCTATATGTTTTCTCTCCGATCCCGGAGTATCATTTAATCCCATTGTTTTTTCTCCATTTAATTATTTATAGAACTGGTCTTCCACTAGGTTCGAAAGAACCTCACCAAGTGGAATCCCATGGCACGCACTAGGCTCGAAAAAACCTCGCCAAGTGCTCCGCACACGTCCCCAATTGGCTCAAGTCCAGTAAGGCTTCTGGTCCTTGTGGGTGAAGCCCTGCATTTTGGTCCTGTATTCTTCGAGCTTATCGCTGTAGGCTGCCTTGACTTTTTCTTTGAGCACGCCCTGTTCACAGAGCTTGTTATAAAGCTCTTCGAACTCGCGGAAGTTGGCCTGTGCGGCATCTTTGTAGTTGTTGCTCATGTTGGCATCGATATGTTTTATGATGTCATCCATTGCTTTTTCGTACTGGTTTTTAAATAATCCCATAAGTCACCTACTCACTGAATCTGTATCTGTTCTTACCGTGTTCCTTCGAGTAATAAAGTGCTTTGTCGGTCTTCTCATACATTTCATCAAAGCTTGATATCTGACCGTCATTTACGCTGATACCGATGGACGAGCCGACAATCGGAGGCAGGCTCGAACGCGCCATTTTATCGGAAAGTCCTGAAATGATTTTGCCTGCGTATTCCGCCATGGTTACCCTGTCGGTATCATTCTTAACATAGATTGTAAATTCATCACCGCCGAGACGGCATACAATTGCGTCCGTGTCTTTAAAGCAGTTAACTAGATGCTCGGCGTATGCAATGAGAACGGCATCACCTGTCGCATGGCCGTAGAGGTCATTTACGCTTTTAAAATTATCAAGGTCGGTCATAAAGAGTGTACCGATATTTCCTGCGGCAATTTCCGCATCAACCAGTTTTTCAAGATATACTCTGTTGTAAAGACCTGTGAGTCCGTCCGTTTCAGCTAAGTTCTTTATTTCGTTGAAAACTTCAACCTGGTTGGTGATATCTGAAGCCCAGACCATGTAGCCCTGAATGACACCGTTTTCGTTTAATGGCTCTTTTCTGAAGCCGTAAACATGGTCATCTTTTTCCATTGTGTTTCTTTTATCATCCAGAATATCTTTTAATACTCTGTATCTTTTAACATTTTTACCGGTCTGTACGTAAGGGAAAAGTGCCTTTCCGTTTTCGTTCATCATCAATACTTCACCGGTCATATCAATAACGACGACGCTCTCAGAAGTGTGGTTTAACGCACTCGCCGCAATAACCTTCGTGTTGTTGTTAAAGCCGTATTTGAGCGTTCCGTACGAGACTATGCAGATGGCAGCGATAACGCCGAATGCAATCAGATCGTAGGGTGAAATTCCGACTACCTTAAGCGCGATGAAGAACCAGAGTGCAAATACCGCGTAGTTAATTATCATCCTTCTCTGATGCTCGATATACGAAGTCTCGCGGCTGGAAATATAGTTGGCCACAAGAAAGCCCGCAAATACAAGCACAATGCAGATATAAAAGATGATATAAAGGATGCCGGGCTCAATTATCGCTACAGGGTAAGCCAAGTCTCCGCCTACTTCAAAGCTCTTGTAGAAAAGTGTATTGCTGTCCATTGTGTATACACCGAACACTGTCAGCGCACTCACGCAACCCTCAATTATATAAACCGTGACGGGAACTTTCATTCTAAGGAAATCCGCCACAAACCATGTGAAGCAGATTAAGAATCCGCAGTCCGCAACATACTCAATTTTGACTACTTCTTTTATGGTCTCATACGTGGGATTTATGATTTCTCCGAAGAATCCGACCATGAACAAAAGTCCGAAAATAAGTGTCGCGATAATCGATGCGTTGGACGATTTTTTGCTCTGAACCGCAGCCATTGCAATAAGGACCGCAATCAGCAGAATCGATGTTCCCTGCACTATGATAAAGATGCTTCTTATATCCGTCATGGTTGAGAATGCAATCGATAAAACCAAAAGATGTGCGGGATAATAAACATAAAAGAATGAAGACGAAAAACGGTTTCCGCCCTTTTCTCCGTTGTAGAAATAAATAAGGGCAAGCGGCAGAATAAATCCTAAAAGATACAGCTTGTCATACCATTTCCAGTCAACGTCAAGCATATGAACATTGCCGTTTATGATGGAAAAAACCGTGACGACAACGACCATGATAACCGTCGCTATGGAGAAGAAAAGGCAAATCTTTCCGAATTTGTTTCTGAAGAAATAGAAAATTAATACATAAACCATCGGAAGAATAGGCCATCCGCCGAGAGTCGCCGAGATGATTCCGAGGCATATGATTGCTATGATTTTTGCAGAAAGCGAATTGTTTTCGCTCGCCGCAATCATAATTGTAAGAAGCGCTATAAGAAGGTCTATGATGATGTTCTGCCTGTAGCCGTACATAGACCCGAAAAACATGTAAAAAGGCGTTGCTGAGATGATTCCGAAGATAAGAAGGCGCAGGGCATATTTTACGATATTGCCCGTGTGAATATAGCCCTCCACGATCGCAAAGCACATAATCGGAATCGTAAATCTTCCGACCACATGCATTATCTGACCGAGCACGGAATCAAAAGGAATGCAGGCCCACGCAACATGATCTATGGTCATTGCAAAAATCGCTATGAACTTTAAAGTAAAAAGGTTTAAGCCCTTAAAATTCTTAGTGTTTGACATCTTTTTTATGCCTCGTAAACGTATAAAATTATTATATCTGAGGCCACCCCTAAAATCAACAAAGTTAGACGTGTGACAAACATTAGGTAACAAACTAAAATCCGCATAACAGTTTTATTGGAAAAATATCAGATTTAGAGTAAAATATATGTATGAGTTTCAGGTTGAAGACATCGAGGGTTGTCGGAATTTCTTCTCTTTTAGTCTTCCTTTCTTTCAATTTAGGCGTTGCAGTTCTGCCTGGTATTATTGCAAAGAAAAACGAAGTCGACTGGGTTGATATCGCCGAGTTACAAGACGAGCCCGAAGTGCCTGTAATAATCGAAGAGGAAGAGGGAACCGAGTCTTACGTAAGTGAGACCGTTATTTTGACGCGCTCTTCCAATATCCAAAGCGAACCTGAAGAAATAGAAATAACAACCACCGGAATTCCTGAAGGAATGGTGGCAATAATGATAGACGGTCAGGAAATCTTTGTAAGCGTTGATGAACTGTATTCATCCGATGACACATTAACCACCTCCGCAGATGACCTCGTAAAATGGGCTTTCAGAGCTTATTACGAAAGCTGGGAATATGTTTACGGCGGCTGCGAGGAAGGTCATGTAGACTGTTCCGGACTCATAAAATCCAAAGTTGAGGTATGTGCGAGGGGCACTGAAGAACTGCTGGCGGAATCGCCTTTAAGCGGACCTATAGAAACAATCCCCGACATACCGGGCTTAGGTGTTTATACCTTCGGCCACGTTGGTATATATGTCGGGGACGGAATGGTTATTGATGCAAGAACCGAAAACTCCGGTATCGGATATGATTCGATCGAATATGAAACCTGGACTAACTGGTTTGAAATAAAGGGTGTCGATTATTCACGCTACGTTAACAGCGGAAGCGAATAATCAGTTTTTAAAATCCTCGCTTATTTCAAAATCCATCTCTTTGTAAGTCCATACACATCTGCCAATATTGTATTTATCCATTACTGCATGGAAGTCGTGAAACCATTTTTCGGCTTCTTTTTTATTTGCTCTGTCTATTACGCCGTACTCGCCGCAGTAGAGGGCTACGTTTCTTTCTTTGGCAACTTCGATTGCTTCTTTTAGGAGGTATTCGAAATATCTTTCATCGGGGCAGTCATCCTTGTCGAAAGGAGGGAATGCTCTGTATGCGTCTTTCGTATGAATCCTGCTTAATTCATCATATTTCCAGTAAGGCATTTTATAATCACATCTGAAATACACGTCCATTGTGGGAATCCAGTGTGCGCCCTGATGTGTGAAAAGAAGCGGCTCATAGCAGTGAAATGTGTAAACGATATTGTCGTCGTAAGGCATTGCGAGATCTTTAACTGCCTCAAGGCTGTTGTTGTAATAACCGCCTACGATGATTCTTATATCCGCTGCTGTTTCACGAATCATTTTAATACAGTTAACCGATATCTCATTCCACTTGTCGCAGAATGCTTTGTCCGTAACTTCGTTTAAAAGTTCGAAGGTCAGAATATCTTTTTCTTTGCCGTATCTTCTTGCAAATTCTTTCCAGATTGTATAGAAAATATTCTGATATTCTTCGCTGTCAAAAAAGCCCATTTCTCCGTGTGCGGGATCAAATGAATATCCGGGAGTACGGTGAAGGTCAAGTATCATATTAAGTCCGTACTTTTTGCACATTGCGATGGCGAAATCTATATATGAAAATCCCTCTTCATTAAAAGAATAGTCATCGTTTAAAATAAGATCGTAGTCAACGGGAATTCTGACATGGTCAAATTTTTTTGAAACCTTTTCAAAATCGGCTTCGGTGATAAATGTATCGTAGCGTTCTTTCGTATGGTCGCACTGCGAGAGCCATCCGCCCAAATCTACGCCATGTTCGTAACCTTCAAATTTTTTCATAATTATTCCTCCACGGGTGTGAGTTCTTCAATTTCCTCCACGCGCACATTCTGAATATAAATGGTTGCGTCCGATCCCTTATTGCCCATGTTGAATTCAAGACGGCCGTTGTTATCGTTCTTTTCGGTCATTGTGAATTCGTATACAAAGGTCTGAGGCTCGGTGGTTACGTCGAAAAGTGTATCCGGGAAATATCTGATCCAGCCTGCGTTGGGTGCGGAAATACATACGATTAAGTTTCTGTCTTCTTCTGCCCAGCAGTCGAATGTGATGCGGTAGTTCTTACCCTTAATCATCGGAAGGTCGGGCTGTACGAGCTGAACGGAATAATCAACCGTACCCATTGCATCTGTATAGATAATCATTGTGTTATCTTTGATTTCTGCGCTGCCTTCGCCACCTTCGAAAAGAAGAAATTTCCAGTCTTCGTCATCGTCGAGATTTTCTGCTACGCTGAAATCACAGTTTCTGATGAAGTTGCCTGTTTCGTCAGCTTCCAGGAATACCTTTTCGGGTTTCTTTACATTTGTATCATACTCGTCTTTCTGATAAACACGAACGTAGTCAATTAAGAATTCTGCATTGTCAAAGTTAGTGGTTTCATCGGGATTTCCGGGCCATGTTCCGCCAACCGCAAGGTTTAACTGAACATAAAATGTCTGATCGAAAGGTGCGGGATAAGGCTTCTCGTCTGCGCCCACTTCTCCGGTAAACCAGTCATTTACGGTAAGATACAAATTGTCGTCGATGTACCATCTCATTTCCCCGGGTTCCCATTCAACAGAGTACTCGTGGAATGAATCTGCAAATGAACCTGATTCAAGTGTTACAACGCCCTGCTGCTCTGCGTGAGGCTCGCCGTAATGAACGGTTCCGTAAGCTGTTTTTACATCGCTTCCAAGTACTTCCATTATATCAATTTCACCGCATTTAGGCCACTGTCCGTACTTCATTTCTTCGGTAGGCATCATCCAGATCGCAGGCCAGAGTCCCTGACCTTCGGGAACCTTTGCTCTGGCAACTACTTTGCCGTACATAAAGTCCTCTTTATCTTTGGTTTTTACCTTACCTGAAGTATAGTAATTCTGTCCGTCGATGTTCTTCTTGATAGCCTTTAAAACAAGGTTTCCGTCTTTTACGAACACGTTATCTGTTTTCTGTGTGTATTCCTGAAGTTCGTTGTTGGTCCAGCCGGGTGCATGGGGATCGTAGCTCCATGTGTTAAAATCAAGCTCTGTGCCGTCAAATTCGTCGTGCCAGAGAAGGTTGTAGCCTTCGAGTTCGGGCGCGGGTGTGGCTTCTACAACTTCTTCCACATCGGGGTTCGGCACAAGATCGATGTCGGGCTGGTATGAACCGTTGTTGCAGCCTGCAAAGGTTGCCACAGATGTCAAAAGTGTCATTACCGAAACTACTGAAATAACTCTTTTAAAATTCTTCATAATCTTCACTCCTAAACCATAAAATACATTGTTTTTGCTACATTAACTTAACAATAAAACAATTCTTTTATGATTTATATTAAAATTCTGATTTTTTTATCAAAATAATGATATAATATAAAGGCAAAAGCTGATAAAAAGGGAGTTATCTATGGATATTATTTCTCAGGAATTAGGATATAAAGAATATGTCATGCGTGAGGACTATTCCTTTCACGCACCGTACAATCCGGAGTTAGAATTTTATGAGGCTGTAAGGGACGGAAACAAAGAGGCTGTGGAAAAGACCCTTGAGGAAGATTTCTGCGATAAAAAGGGCCTTGGCGAGCTCTCGCTTAACTCTCTTCAGAGTTTTAAATACCACTTTGTCATCACTGCGGCGATGCTCTCAAGATACTGCATCGACGGCGGAATGGAGCACGAACAGGCTTACCATTTAAGCGATCTTTACATCAACAAAGCCGATATCTGCACATCAAAAAAAGAGCTCTCCGCCCTTCATAAAAAGATGGTAAAAGACTATCTGAAACGTATGATAAATCTTAAAACCGACAAGGTTTATTCAAAGCATGTCGTTTTGTGCATCAACTATATTTACGACCATCTGCATGAAAAAATAACGATAACCGATGCGGCTGAAGAAACCGGCATCAGCGAGGGCCATCTTTCGAGGCTTTTTAAGAAGGAAACCGGAATGACCTTTAACGAGTACGTAATGCGCAAAAAAACCGAAACAGCCCGTAACATGATAGACTATTCCGGTTATTCTTTGTCGCAGATAGCGAATATACTGGCTTTCGGAAGCCAGAGCTATTTTGTAAAGGTTTTCAAAAAATACGAAGGAATTACTCCTGGCAAATATTATTCAACCCATTTGCCGTCGGCAACCATCTGATCGATCCAGAGCTTAAGAGACTCGATGGAAACGGTCATTTTGTCGAGTTCGGTTTTGATTAAAAGGAAATCCTTCATTTCGTCTTTTGTAATTTTTCCGTCAACAGTGATTTCAACAAGGCGGTCTTTCTGCTTTGACAGAATATTTATGGTTGAAAGCATCTCGAGTGTAATCTGAGCGAGATCTTTTTCCTTTAATTCGGGAACGTGAAGCTGTCCGATGGGACACTCGTTTGAACAGTAATAATTGCAGAGGCTGGGCCTCTTGTAAGCCTTAGCCATTGCTAAAATTTCATCGGGATGAGGTTCGCACTTTTCGCTCTCAATTTTTTCAATTCTGGAATCGCTCATAAAGATTAGAGCTTCGCTTGCCTGAGAACGAGTTAAACCCGCATCTTCTCTTGAAATCTGGTAAATGTTTTTGTTTTCTTTAATAGATTTTTTGCCCATTTCTAACCCCTTTTAAAAGTATTACAGTAACACACAATTTGATTATATGATAAATAGGGACTTTTGTGAAGTATCTGTCCTACATCTATTGAATATAAATCGGTTTTGATATATGATATTCACTAATTTCTCTTAAAATAAGAAACGACACGAAAGGAGGTCCGTATGAAAAGTAAAAACGAAATGGATATGTGTTCCGGATCCATATTCGGCAAAATGCTTATATTTACTATTCCGCTGATGCTTTCAAGCATGCTTCAGCTTCTTTTTAATGCGGCCGACATCGTTGTTGTAGGAAACTTTGCAGGTGACAATTCACTCGGCGCCGTAGGTTCAACCGGCTCGCTTATTAATCTTTTAACAAACCTTTTTATTGGTCTTTCCGTAGGTGTAAACGTTCTGGTTGCAAGATATTACGGCTCGGGACAGAAAGACAATCTGCATGATACGGTACAGACTGCCGTTACATTAAGCTGCGTGCTCGGAGTAGTTGTAGCTGTATTCGGATTTTTCTGTACTCCGATTTTCTTAAAATGGATGAAACTTGAAGGAGAAATCCTCTCTCTCGCAAGCGTTTACCTTCGTATCTATTTCCTCGGAATGCCCGCAGTTATGGTTTATAACTTCGGAAGTGCCGTACTTCGTGCAGTCGGCGATACCAGAAGGCCTCTTCTTTTTATGATCCTTTCCGGTATCGTGAACGTCGGATTAAACCTGCTTTTCGTAATCGTATTCGACATGAATGTTGCAGGCGTTGCGATAGCAACTGTGATTTCTCAGACTATCTCCGCACTGCTTGTAATACTCTGTCTTATCCTTGAAAAAGGTAATATTCATTTTGACGTAAGGCATCTTTACATAGATAAGAATATCCTCGTAAAAATCCTAAGTATCGGCCTTCCCGCAGGCTTTCAGGGTACACTTTTTTCGCTTTCGAATGTTTTCATCCAGTCGAGTGTTAACTCTTTCGGAGACATCACTATCACAGGTAATTCGTCAGCGATCAACATTGAAGGCTTTGTCTATGTTGCAATGAACGCCTTCCATCAGGCAGTCATTTCTTTCGTAAGCCAGAATATCGGCGCAGGAAAGAAAGAGAGAATCAACAAAATCACGGTTATCGGACTTCTCCTGGTAAGTTCAACCGGCCTTTTACTCGGCTCTCTTGCCAACTACTTCGGACGTGAGCTTTTATCCATTTATTCGAGAAATCCCGCGATTATCGAAGCCGGACTTATAAGAATCCGTATTATCTGTTCCATTTATTTTCTTTGCGGAATTATGGACGTAATTGTAGGCGCCTTAAGAGGCCTTGGCTATTCAACAATGCCTGCGATAGTATCTTTACTGGGTGCCTGCGTTTTCAGACTTATATGGCTCGCTACAGTCTTTCAGTTTGATCAGTGGCATACAGTTCAAACTATTTATTATTCATATCCGATATCTTGGATTTTAACGTTCTCGGTACATGTGGTGTGTTACATCATAGTTAAGAGAAAATACGACAGAGAGCATTAATTTATTTAATTGAACATAAAAATACCACATACTTTCGTATGTGGTATTTTTTGTATGATTAAAATTTTTATTAACCTTTTACTGAACCGAGAGCAACACCGGCTACGATGTACTTTGATAAGAAGATGTAAACGATAATCAAAGGTAAAATCGTAAGTGTAAGACCTGCGTAAATTGAGCCGTACTCTGTCTTGTAGATATCAGCTCTAAGCAAACTTACCATCATGGGCATTGTATACTTCTTGGTACTGTTGATAAGAACCATAGGAGTGAAGAGGTTGTTCCAGCTACCTACGAAAGCGAAAATAGCCTGTGTAGCAATAGCGGGTTTCATGATGGGAAGCACAATCTTGTTAAAGATGTAAAACTCTCTTGCACCATCGATACGCGCCGAGTGAACAATTTCAATCGGTAGTGCCGGATGCAGGTACTGCTTCATGAAGAATACCATTGAAGGTGCTGCGATAGCCGGAATGATAAGCATTAAGAGGTTATCGGTAAGATGAAGCTTGTAGCACATCTGAAGGAAACCAATCAATGTCAGCTGTCCGGGCAGCATCATGATTGCCATAATGAATGAGAAGAATGCATTTCTCAATTTCCATTCATATACAACCTGTGCATATGCTGTAAGTGATGAGAAGTATACAGCAAGGATTGTTGAACCACCTGCACAGATGAAAGAGTTCAGGAAACCTTTTAAAGGTTTGAACATATTCTTCGATGAAAGAATCTTAATATTGTCGAACAAATGTGTCGAAGGAAGGAATGAAATCGCTGTCGACTGAATCTGAGGAGTTGATCTGGTAGCGTTAACGAACATCAACCAGAAAGGAAGTATACTTAAAATTGAAAGTGAAATACTTACTACGTAAATAATAATTTTCTGTACTACACCGCCTTTGCCTTTTTCTCTTCCTTCTACAGTTAATTGTAAATTAGAATTATTAGACATATGTTTCTCCTCCTTTCCTACATTTTACTCATTTTCAATTTTCTCTTGTATTCTTTTTCCTGTTTTCTTACGAGACGTCTGAGTTCAACCTCATCCTTATCTCTCAACAGATAGAATACGATACATGACAGGAATACGATAATGAAGAACATGATCATACTCGCTGCAGAAGCTTCGCCGTAGAGATAACCACCCTGGAAAGCTTTGTTGTAAATATATAATGAAGTGGTAAGTGTTGCGTTGTTAGGTCCACCGTTTAAGAACAGTTTAGGAATATCGAACATATTCAAACCACCGATAAGTGATGTAACCAATGTGAACAGCAACATTGTCTTGATACTGGGAATTGTTACTCTGAAGAATGTCTGCCACTGGTTTGCACCGTCAACTTCGGCAGCTTCAAACAATTCAGGTGAAATACCAAGGACACCGGATATAAGAACGATAGCTGTATAGCCATACCACATCCATGTCTGAATAAAGATAACGAATCCTTTTGCGACATTAGCAATTCGTTGCATATCAACAGGTTGCTTAATTATCTTTAACATCAAAAGTAAATCGTTAAGAACTCCCTTAGGATACAGTGACAACTGGAAGAACAACATAGCTACGGTTGCCTGTGTAATAATGTTGGGGAGATAGAATAATACTTTGAAAATACCCTGAGCCTTAATTGTGGATCTTCTGTTTGTAAACCAAGCAGCGATCAACAAAGCAAGGAGAATCTGAGGAACGAAGTTTAAGCCCCAGATAACAAGGGTATTACCGAACGCAATTTTGAATGATTTGTTTTTAAGAACAGTGATAAAGTTCTTAAAAGGTTCGCTCCACATGATATTAAAATCAGTGTTGCCGGCACCCTTAAGGTCGGTAAAACCTAAAAGGAGTGTATAAAGAATAGGGTATAACTGAAAAACTAACCAGGCAAGAACAAAGGGAATACTGAATATGTAGCCGAATCTTGCATAATCGTAACTCTTTTTCCTTTTCATACGCCCAACCTCCTCGAATTAATTTAATGTGCTACACACCCGTAAAAACCTCGTATTGCCGAATCTAATCAAGTGTGGTAAATAAGAATCTTGAAAAGAGCAGGTCGGACGAAAAGTCCGCCCTGCTCTTATTTCAGTTTAACTTAACTACGTAAGAGTCGTAATTAGTCGATAGCAATACCTAACTGCTCGTTAACGTCAGTCTTGAATGCTTCGATAGCTTCATCCTTAGAAAGGTTGCCAGCTGTGTATTCACGAACCTTATCACGGAAGATGTTGTTGATCTTCTCATCGTACTGAGTGAGGTTCTTACCATTTGCAAAAGCGTTAGCGGGAACGAATACATCAAACATGTTCTGACCTGCTAAGAAATCAGGAGTACATTTTGACTTAGCCATAACTGTACCGGAAGCAACGCAGTCACCAGCGGAGCCTAAACCTTCAGGCTTATTACCACAGTTATCAAGCATTGTGTAGTTGATTAACCAAGCGGGACCGAAGAAACCAAGAACCTGCTTCTCGCCCTGACCCTTCATATCTGCGAACCAAGCATCGCCCCAGTCCTGAGTATCATTGTGATATCCGTTGTCTTTGAGCTTCTTGGAGATATCGAAGAACTCTTCTCTCTTAGGATCGATGTAAAGCTTGTCGTCTACGATCCAACCCTTGTCAGAGCTGTTCTCGATAGCGTGCCACATATCACCATCACCTGAGCAGATGCCGTAGCCATGAGCCTTAAGTTCTTCAGCTGCAGCCCAGTATGTATCCCATGAACCTGTGCCACCACCGATTTTCTCTTTAACTACTGCGGGATCATCTGAACCCCAAACGTCCTTAGCGATTGAACGTCTGTAAATAAATACACCACCTGTAGCCTGATAGCCTAAACCAACTAACTTGCCATCAGAAGGTCTTGTTCCGATATCAATTGTGTAACCAGCGATGTCAGCTGCCTTTGTAGCTGCTGCTGCATCGATGCCGAGTGCTTCGTAAGGAGCTGCGAACTTAGCCATGTCGCCCTGTGTATACTTAAGAACGAAAGCTGACTCACAACCATAAACGTCAACCTGACCATTCATAAGAGCCTGGTCAAGAGCATCCTGGTATCCATCACCTGTACCCTTGATTGTAACGTGTACGTTGTAACCAAAGTCAGGATGATCCTGTACGAACTGATAAACCATCTTAGGAATTTCGTTTGTGAAGTTCCAAAGTTCGATTGTTCCCTTGTCACCACCGTTAGCGGGTTTGATGTTCTCAAGGTCAACATCGTCAGATACGTTGAAAGTACCGTTAGCCCAAGCGTACTGAAGGCCTGATTCAGAATCATCAAGTGTGATGTATTCCATGATAGCCTTAACGCCTTCAGCCTTACCAGCATCAACAGCTGCCTGGCTGGAAACTACCCATGTACCACCCCAGAAGAAACCGATGGGAGACTCTGTGATAGCCCAATCACCGTATGTACCGTCTGTAGGTGCAGCGATAGGCTCAAATGTCTGAGCGGGTTCTGTTGTAGTTGTCTGAGCGGGCTCAGTTGTTCCGGGATCTGTAGTTGTTGTTGTAGTAGTTGTTGTGCTAGGATCACAAGCAACCATTGTTGCAGCAACCATGCATGTACTTAATGCACAAGCCATAAATTTTTTCATTACTTTTTCCTCCTTAAATAGGTTTTTGACATCTCATTGTTCTCTTTGTTCAATTTGTATGTAAAATGTACAATTCGAACAATAAAAATGTCGACTTTTGTAATAACAACCCAATTATAATCGTTATGAAAGGTTATTACTTTACATATCTTGCTTCGTTTTTTACAAATATTGCTATATGCATTTCATTTTGCATATTTTTTGCACTAAATAAGATAAAATTCGCACAAAAGCATGTTTTGTCCTCTAAATTATGATATACTCGTACGTAATTTGAGTCGGAAAAAAACAGTTTTCTTACTATATAAAAATAAATATTCTTTTAGGAGTATATATATGAGAAATATATTTTCACCGGACAGTTTATTAATTAAGGCGCTCACTCTTTTATGCGACCTTATGTATCTAAATATCCTTTTCCTTATATGCAGCATTCCGATTTTTACGATCGGCGCCTCAGCCACTGCTCTTTATGCCGTTCTTTTTAAGAGAATCCGCGGCAAAGACGTTAAAATAGGTAAAACTTACTTTGCGGAATTCAAATCCAATTTCAAGCAGGCAACACTTTTCTGGATTCCTTTCTTTTTAATAGTAGCTTTCCTTGCAGCCGATGTTTATATTTCGCATAACATTCTGCCGGAGGCTTACAGATTTTTACAGTATCCGGTTTCTATCGCGCTTTTCATTATTTTATGGGTGACAGTGCTTGTTTTCCCGCAGATGGCGCTTTTTAACTCGCCCACACGCCAGATAATCAAAAACTCTGCCATTCTGAGCTTTGTTAACTTTCCTGTTATAGGAATGGTGTTCGTTATCCACATCTTCTTATTCTTAATAGCTGACTTATCCGCCAAAGCCGAAGCTATAGTCGTTTCAGTATTATTATTCTTCGGCATTGCAGCTTTGGCATGGTTCTTCTGCATCTTTTACAGAAGAATATTCATTAAAGTCATGGGCAGCGAATTTCCCGAAGAAAAAGAATCCGCCGAGAATGGTGAACTTCTCGACGGAGAAAAAGATCCTGATGACGATCTTCCCATTATTTAATTACTCATAAAAGATATAATTATTCACTCTCAGAAAGAAGCCACTCCATAAAACGTCTGGCTTCTTCTTTATGTTTGGAAGTATCAAAGGAAACCGCAAGGGGTTCTGCATCTTCGGGATATACATCTTTTACGACCTTGGCATCAATATAGAATGCTACGGGAATCTTTTCTCCCGATGAATCTCTGGCGTAATAAACCTTGTCTTCATGGTCTTTTAAGAAATCTTCATCGAATATTTCCCTCAAATCCAGTGTGGAATCCGTCACGGAATAATCGTTTACAACCCAGGACTCCGTAAGCGCGATATCAACTCTGCCCGAAATAACGCTGGCATTGAATTTCTGCATTGAAACATTATCTGCCTGAGTGAAGTTTTCCGCTCCCGTTGAGGTATCGGGATAACGAATATCATACACTATTCTTATATCATCGCCCGTAATGTTTTCGCCGGTATACGCGATAAAATCATTTTCTACGGCGTACATCAGGTCAGGAATTTCATACTGAGCATTTGTAATGGTTAATTCGAGTGCTCTTTCCCTGCTTTCGTTTAAATAAGAAGTAATCATAATTACCGTAATTACAATAATTATTGCGGGAATGATTACAAACCATTTGTAGTAATCCAAAAAGAAGCCTATCTTCCTTTTAAAAATGCCCCAGGCCGAATCATCTATTTCTTCCTCGACTTCTTCTTCCTCTTCTTTGTCAAGGAAACGCTCTTCTTTTGCCAGAAGAAGTTTTTCCGCATCGGTCAGGCCTTCGAATTCTTCGGCCTTCTCTTCTTCTGTTTTAATGTTTTCGTCACTCATTTTTCTGCTTCTTTCTATTTAAGATTAAGCACTGCTGCCTTAGTACCCGTAAGTTCTTCGGTTCGCTTGTCAGCTCCGTTAAAGCCTACATAGATATCGGCTGCATTTCCGGTAACGCTTCGTATGCCTTCGTCGTCAACGGTGGTAAATGCGTATGCAGGAACGGTGATTTCAAATTCCTTTTCTTCGTTTGCGCCAAATTTTACTCTCATAAAAGCAGCAAGTTTGGTATTTAAAACCTCATCCTTTGTTCCGTTAACATGCACATAAACCTGAAGTACGTCTTCTGTTTCGATTGCGCTTGCGTTTACGGCCTTTACGTTAATTGTAATGCCTTCCTTTGAAGCCGCATCAAAACTCTTTGCATCCTTAAAAGATGCATCCGTAACTTTGACATCTGCATAAGAAAGTCCGTATCCGAAAGGATAAAGCGGTGCTTTTTCAATATATCTGTAGGTTCTGCCCTTCATCGAATAATCTTCGAAATCAGGCATGTCCTTAAGATCTTCGTCTCTGTAGAAGGTTAAGGGAAGTTTGCCCGAAGGTGAATATTCACCGAAGAGAAGTTCTGCAACTTCCTTACCGCCTCTTGCGCCGGGATACCACGCCTGTACGATTGCGTTGGCATTTGCATCCGCAAGTGAATAGTCTAAGGCACTTCCCGCCATTGTTACAACAATGAACGGAACCTTCATCTCAATAATTGTTTCGAGAAGTTTAAGCTGTGAAGGCGGGAACTTTAAGTCATTCTTGTCGCCCGAGCTGTATGCGTTACCTGTATCTCCCTCTTCTCCTTCGAGTGTTTCGTCAAGGCCGAGGCAGAGTACTACAACATCAGAATTTGCCGCAACAGCTTTTGCTTCCGAAAGTCTGCCGTATTCCCTGCCTAAGGCCTCGGTCTTGGGTGCGAAGAGATGGCAGCCTTCCGAGAAGTATACTCTCACATCGTCGCCCACATAATCCTGAATACCTTCAAGAACTGTAATATATCTCGAAGATGTTCCGTGATAGTTACCGATAAGGGACGCTCTGCTGTTTGCGTTAGGTCCGATAACGCCGATCTTTTTAATTTTGTTTTTATCAAGCGGAAGTATTCCGTCGTTTTTAAGAAGAACAAGGCTCTCCTTTGTCGCACGTGAAGCAACTGCCAGGTGTTCCTTGCATTCGATTACGTCAAAAGGAATCGAATCAAACTCGGTCTTATCAAACATTCCGAGTAAATATCTTGTTGTGAAAAGACGAACGGCTGCTCTCTTTAAAAGCTCCTCATTGATAAGGCCTTCGTCGTAAGCATCCATTATTTTCTGGTATGTACATCCGCAGTTTAAATCACAGCCTTTTTCGAGTGCAAGTTTAACGCTCTCTTCAGGGCTTGATGTAACCTTGTGATTCTCATGGAAATCTCTTACAGCCCAGCAGTCCGAAACATAGTGGCCTTCAAAGCCCCATTTTCCGCGAAGGACTTCTTCCATAAGATATGAATGTGCGCAGCAGACTTCACCGTTGGTTCTGTTGTAAGCTCCCATTACGGATTCAACCTTGCCTTCGATTACACAGGCTTCAAACTGGGGAAGGTATGTTTCCCACATATCCTTCATGTTTGCAACCGCATTAAAATGATGTCTTAAAGCTTCAGGTCCGGAATGTACCGCAAAATGCTTTGCGCATGCAGCAGTCTTTAAATACTCGCCGTCGCCCTGTAAGCCTTCGATAAAATTAACGCCGAGACGGCTGATAAGATAGGGGTCTTCGCCGTAAGTTTCATGTCCTCTGCCCCATCTCGGATCTCTGAAAAGATTTACGTTGGGAGACCACAATGTGATTCCCTTGTAAATATCCCTGTCACCGTCGGCAGACTGGAAATTGTATTTTGCTCTGGCTTCCGTTGAAATAACGTCGCCTGTTTCTTTTAGAAGCTCTTCGTCAAAGGTTGCACCGAGTCCGATTGCCTGAGGGAACATGGTTGCCACGCCCGCTCTGGCAACGCCGTGAAGGCCCTCATTCCACCAGTTGTATTCGGGAATGCCGAGTCTGTCGATGGCAGGTGCATCATATCTTAACTGTGAAGCGATTTCCTCAACGGTCATTTTCTCCACAAGTTCGGTTGCTCTTTTTCTTGCTTCTTCTCTATTCATTAATCCCTCTCCTTTTGTACGTTTCCGTACATCAACATTTATAGTTTTTCTGCAACCCTCATAAAAAAAAATTGCAATAATCATTTTACTATGTTTTTACTATTATAACAATCAAAACACGCATTTTTCACATTAATTTTCTGTTTTACAAATATTGCTTTTTTGACAGATATTGCTACAAAGCCGTCCTCTGTTATATAATATAAATGTACGTAGTTTTAAAACAAATTTCGGAGGAAAATATGCCCTCATCCAAAAATACCCAGGCGGATTTTTCCCAGCCTTTCGGAAAATTCGTCTCAAGAAAAATCGAGCATGACGAAGAGACCATAGATTACCTTCCGGGGTATCGTTACCGTATCTGGCATAACGACCAGCCGGTCAACTTCGGAGACCATAAGCACAACGCCTTTGAAATCATTCTTTGCACACAGAATACCTATTCGGTTACGGTTGAAAATGAAGTCTACAAATTACACGAAGGAGATATCATTTTCATTCCGCCGATGTCGGTTCATTCCATCACGGCTCCCGAAACCGGTGAGCGTTTTATCATGCTCTTTGATTCGAAATTCTTTGACTATTTCAAATCCAAAAAAGAAATCTTAAATTTCTTTTCCACAACAAAGGTTATCGGAATCAACTCTACGACGCACCTTTATCCGTTAATTTATTCTTCCCTAAACAGAATTATCCAGTTGTACTTTGCTTTCAGTGAATTGAATGAAGTGGAAATTTATTCGGAGCTTTTGAAAATCGTAAGTCTGATGACACACTCTACGGAAGCCACAGATGAAGAAGATGAAAAGATAATTACGCATTCCGAAATCTACAATAAATTCGTCAGAGTCCTAACCTATATCGAGACTAACTATTCGGAAGATCTGGATCTCGAAAGCGTCGCAAAGACCGCGGGCTTTTCAAAATATCATTTTTCGAGACTCTTTAAGCAGTACACGGATTCAACCTTTTATGATTACCTTTGCAGCAAGCGAATACTCGAAGCGAAAAAGCTTCTTTTAACCAACACTCCCGTAACGGATGTTGCGTTCCAGGTGGGCTTTAACAACTTAACCACCTTCTGCCGCTGCTTTAAGAAATACTCGGGCTGCTCGCCCACGCAGTATAAAAACATGATCTCAAAAGAAGAAGGCATCGTTCTCGACAGCATCGGAGACGTATACCATCTAAAACCTGAAGAAAGCAATTAAAAAGCCGGAGGATAATGAACTGCACCCCGAATGTTAGACAAAACATTCGGGGTGTTTTTATGTCTAAATATAGTTTTGAGGAAAAATACGAAGCTGTTCAACGTGTTTTGGATGGAATGTCTATTTGTGATAGCGCTCGAATAATGGGTGTGGATGAGTCTCGAGTTCGATATTGGTTTCATTTATATGAAAACCATGGCTGGGAACTACTAAGAAATGGCGGAGCATCTTATGATGGTGCTTTTAAGGTTATGGTTGTAGAATATATGCATAGCAACCATTTATCGTACAAATCTACAGCTGCTTTTTTTGGAGTTAAGTGCGATTCAAATGTTGCCAAATGGGAACGTATTTATTATGAGGAGGGGCCGGAAGGTTTGTTAAGAAAGAAACCAAGAGGCAGGCCACCAAAAAGTATGAAAAAGAATAAACCTGTTACACAGAAGAAAGAACTTTCAGAAGAAACCAAAGAAGATCTTATTGCTGAAGTTCAACGTCTTCGTATGGAGAATGAATACCTAAAAAAATTGAGAGCCTTAGTTCAGGAACGCATAGATCGAGAGAATGGGAAAGAGCCACCATCATCGATGAATTAAGGCATAAATATAGGCTCTCTGATCTACTTGCATTTGATGGCATGCCAAGAAGTACATTTTATTACTACCTGAAAAGGATGAAGCTACCTGATAAGCATAAAGAAGCAGAGCTCGTTATTAAACAAATATTCGCTGAAAATAAAGGCCGTTATGGATATCGAAGAATCACCTTGGAGATGCATAACAGAGGATATTTTATTAACCATAAACTTGTTCAAAAACTTATGAAGAAAAACGGTCTTAAATGCGAAATAAGGCGAAAGAAATATAAATCTTATAAAGGTGAAATTGGTAAAGTAGCACCTAACATTCTTAAAAGAGATTTCAAATCGAATGAGCCTTTGAAGAAACTGGTAACCGATGTTACAGAGTTTGCTGTTAAAGATGAGAAGGTCTATCTTTCGCCAATACTTGATCTTTATAATGGCGAAATTATAGCGTATGACTTATCTTTAAGACCGACATTTGCTCAAACGAATAGAATGTTAGACAAAGCATTTGAAATCATTCCTGACGGCTCCGGAGCAATCCTTCACTCAGACCAGGGCTGGCAGTATCAGATGAAACCTTATCAGAAAAGATTAAAAGATAAGGGTATTGTTCAGAGTATGTCAAGAAAAGGTAACTGCTTGGATAACTCGGTAATGGAAAACTTTTTCGGGTTACTAAAAAGTGAAATGTACTATCGCCATGAGTTCAATTCAACAGATGAACTTATGGTAGCCATAAAAGAATATATAGATTATTACAACAATAAAAGGATAAAAGAAAAACTAAAAGGACTTAGTCCTGTACAATACAGAACTAAGTCCATAGAAGTTGCTTAACAATTAATTAAAGTGTCCAACATTTGGGGTTCACTTCAATTTCGGTTCCTTTTTTTATAAAAAAGTGTTAAGTGTTTTTGAATATCGCCGATATATAAATTGTAACAATTAATTGGTAATTAATCGAAGGGTTGATTACGGAACGGAGTGGCAAGGATGTCACCGGAAAATTCATGGAGGAAAAAAATATGGTAGTACAGCACAATTTAAGAGCAATGAATTCCAACAGAATGTTGGGCGTAACAAGTAATCAGCAGTCAAAGTCAACTGAGAAGTTATCATCAGGTTATAAGATTAACCGTGCAGCAGATGATGCAGCAGGTTTAGCTATTTCCGAAAAGATGAGACGTCAGATCAGAGGCCTTTCAAAAGCAGTTTCTAACGCACAGGATGGTATTTCTTGTGTACAGACAGCTGAAGGCGCTTTGGCAGAAGTTCATGATATGCTCCAGAGAATGAATGAACTTGCAGTTCAGTCAGCAAACGGAACAAACATGACAAAGGATCGTGAATATCTTAACGCAGAAGTAACTCAGCTCAAAGCTGAAATTACAAGAGTTAAGGATTCTACAACATTCAATGAGCAGAAGTTACTTGATGGTACCTTCAGTAACAAGGCACTTCAGGTTGGTTCAGAGAATGGCAATGAAATCAGTATTAGCATTGGCAATATGTCTGCAACAGGCCTTTCACTTAGTGGAAGCATTGATACAGCAGCTAATGCAAAGACATTCATTGATCAGGTTAAGAGTGCCCTTGAACAGGTTTCCACAGAGAGATCTAACCTTGGTGCAATCCAGAACCGTCTCGAGCATACTGTTAACAACCTCAACAACATCGTTGAGAATACACAGGCAGCTGAGAGCCAGATCCGTGATACTGATATGGCATCTGAAATGGTTAAGTACTCGAACAACAACATTCTTGCTCAGGCAGGAACAGCTATGTTGGCTCAGTCTAACCAGGCTAATCAAAATGTATTATCATTACTTGGATAATTTATCCATCAAGTCAACAAAAAGGAATCGGGTAACCGATTCCTTTTTTTATAATAATTTGTTGAGAAAGTATCATTATAGTATAATTAATTTGATGGGATTATGACTTTCGGTACAAAAGGAATTGAAAATGAATCAAAATGACATTGAAAAAATAAAGACGATGTTCGAAGAAAAGATAAATAACCCCGATGCTTCTTCTCTGGAAGCAATGGCATCTTTTTTAATGAGTCCTATCGGAAGGGTTGCAATACAAAAAGACAAACAGATTGAAATGATTTATAAATTTATCCAGGCCTCGTTTATGGAAAAGGAAGACAAGCGAATGGATTTCTTTTTGAAAAACCGGTCAATTGAAAAAATGGATTATTGGGACGGAATTATAAGAAATATTCTTTATCGGATATATGCGGGTTATTTGGATGATGAATTGATAAAAATGATTAATCATGTTTTAGAAGAAAACATTTCGGTATATATTTTTTTGGTGTATTCGGGATACTTTAATGAGAACGGAGACAGGGTAATAGTTGTTTTGTCAAAGATATTGGATTCAATCGGAGAAAAAATCAAAAGTATTCTTTTATTGAATGCAGCGGACAGAATGTATCAAAACAATAAAGAAATATTGGTCGACCTTGCAAAAAAATACACGGAAATCGGAATGGAATCCGAAGCTCTGGAAATATCGAAGAAACTGGGGAAATTAGAGGAATCGAAACATGAATCTGAAAGATAATAAATTTTGTTTTATTCTTTGTATAAATGATGAAAAAAAACTGGATGAATGTATAAATTACATTAATCGTCTTGAGATTCCTGAGGGTTACGAGATAGATTTCCTCAGCGTGGAAGACAGTCATTCCATGGCAGAAGGATATGAGGAGGCTCGCGTTTCAACAGATGCGAAATATAAAATCTATCTTCATCAGGATACATATATTGTCAATGTTAACATTCTTTTTGCTTTGCTCAGAATATTTAAAAGCAATAAAAAAATAGGCGCTATAGGCGTTATGGGATCGGAAGATATTCTGGGAAACAGAATATCAAAATTAAGCGAGGTATACGGAAAAGTAATAAGTCAAAGATGGAATGAAAATTCGTTTACAGACAAAGAATCCTATAAAGACAGTTATACTAATGTTATAGATGGAACGTACCAAGAAGTCGGATGCCTATGGGGATGTTTTATAGCTACACAATATGACGTTAAGTGGGAGAAACTGTTTGACGGTGATTGGAAATATTATGCTGCTGCTTTTTGTTTGGCAATGCAAAGAGAAGGATATAAAACGGTTGTGGCCAATCAGGATAAGCCATGGTGCATCCATGACGGAAACAACGAGGGATTAAGTTTCAACAAAGAAATTACGGATATACTGAAAAATAAATATCCTGATGAAGTAGACGACAGAGTATGTAAAAGAGTTCTGATCTGTTATTCGGAGATAATGTATCCTGCCATGGAAATAGCTTTAAACAGACAGGGATACTGTGCTGAAGCATATAATGAGAGGGTAACTTTTTTAAAGAAAAACCCGGAAATAACCGAAAGGCTGGAAGATTGGATTTCCGAAAACGATTATCTTTGCGTGTTCAGTTATAATTTTTCACCAAACGTGGCAGAGGCGGCGTATAAAAACGGAATCGATTATATTTCGTGGGCATGGGATTCTCCGCATGAATCACATGCGTTTGTCTCTGCGAAATTTGATACGTCAAAAATATTTACCTTTGATAAATTCGAATGCGAAAGACTGCGGAAAACGGGAATTCCGCATGTTGAATATTTACCTTTGGTTACAGATGTTTCTATGGCATCGCAACTGTTGATTTCAAAAGGGGACGTTGAAAAGTATTCCGATGATATTTCTTTTGTAGGTCAGATGTACAGCAGCTCTATCTTGGATTTGGCTAAAGAATCATACAGCGAAAAAAACCGTGAAAAGGTAAACAAAATGATATCATCCGAACTGTGTGATTGGCGGAATCCCGATAAAATGTTTGAATACTTAGATGATGAGTTAATGAACGAGTTTTATTTGCATGATGAAATGGGAAATATAGACTATTACAACAAGTCACATTTTTACATTATGGTGTTAAGAAGTTTTGCGAATTTGGAGAGGATTGAGATTTTAAACAGTCTGGCAGAGAGATTTAAGGTTGACATTTATACGAAAGGAAATACGGATAAATTAAAAAATGTTAACATTCACGGAACGGTTCATAATTTAACGGAAGCACCAAAAATATTCCGTTTAAGTAAGATAAATTTAAACATAACAACGCGAAACATACGATCCGGCGTTCCTCTCAGAGTCTTTGATATTATGGGTGCAGGCGGTTTTGTTTTGACGAATTATCAAAAAGAAATAGATGATTTGTTTGTTGAAGACAAAGAAATCGTATGTTACAGAACACTTGAAGAGTTGATTGAAAAAGCGGAATTTTATCTCAAACATGATAAGCAAAGAAAAGAAATAGCGCTAAACGGATATAACAGGGTAAAAAAAGATTACAATTACGAAAAGGCTATAAAACAATTGTTTCAATAGGTTGAGAGGATATATTGATAATGAAGCCAAACAAATTTAATGAAGTAAAAAACGGTTTTTATGTTCCGGCATTGATGAAACGTTCGTGGTATGCACAAATTGAAGTTCTGAAATATGTTGATTCGATATGCCGCCAAAACAATTTGGTTTATTTTGCTGATTACGGTACTCTTTTGGGTGCGGTCAGACATAAAGGTTTTATTCCGTGGGATGATGATATAGACATAGGAATGAAGAGGGCAGATTATGAAAAATTGAAAGAGATACTTCTTAAACAACCTTCCGAGAAATTCAGAGTAAAATGTTTTCAAAATTCTTTGGAGCAAACCAATTTTAATATGTTGGTCATTAGTAACTATGGTGCCAGCTCTGACAATCGACAGATGGATGAATTTCATGGATTTCCTTTTGAAACGGCAATAGATATATTTCCGTATGACTACCTTCCGAAATCCGAAGAGGAAAAGAAAAAATTAATTGATGAGATAGCATATTCTGCGCAAACGCTTGAAATGTGCGAACCCGATTCCAAAGCGGATTCAAAAGATTTATCCGAAAGAATAAAAAGAATAAGCGAAACAAGCGGAATGCAGATTGATCAAAGCAAAGATTTGAAAAATCAGATAAATCAGGCAACAGAGAAAATAATATCCAGGTATGTCGATTCGGAATCTGAGGAAATAGCAATCATACCTGAGTGGATAAAGAATCATAATATACGATTAAAAAAAGATATATTTGAGAATTATATATATATACCGTTTGAAAATATCGAGATTCCCGCTGTTTGCAACTATGAAAGCATTCTAAACACCGAATTTGGGGAATATGTCACACCTTATCTTGATAATAACGGGCATGGATATCCTTTTTTTGAAAGGGAAATTCAGATGATTTTAAAGGAACATCCGAACTCGAACGTTCACAGATTTTCATTTAATGCCGATAGTCTGAAACGAATGGAAACTCACGAGAAAAAGACATTTGATTTCCAAGGCAGTATTGACGCATTGGAAAGCGTTTCGTCGTTCTTTCTTTCCCTGACGAATAATTCGATAATAAACAATTCGGAAGAATTATGTGATTGCATTGAGAAAATACAGGGAATAACCATATCGGTGGGGAATCGTATAGAAACGGGATTGCTTTCAAACAGAAACAATATAGTTAAGCTTGTGAGTGAGTGTTGTGAACTCATGTATGAATTGTATGTTTCGGCAGAAAATAATACCGAAGCGATAACGAAATATGTAAATGAGATAAGAGAGTGTCTGAAAAAAATCAAATCCGAAATAATAAACGGTAATGAAGAAAAAAAGAAAAGGGTTGCTTTTATTTTTGAACGAAAAGAAGAGTTTGACTATTTAAAGCCGTTAATTGAGAGCAAAGCAGCCGATGAACAAAATGTTATATATGCCATACCTGTTCCGTACTACGAATATACCGACAGAATGGAAAGAGGAGAATTGTGTTTTGAAGAGGAATTGTTAAGCGAAGATAATATTTTCGATTTCCGCTCTTTTGATTTTGAAAACGAATATTTTGATGAGCTTTATTACACAAACGCATATGAAGAGTATGATTGGGGACGTTTTGTTGCACCATTATTCTTCTCCGGAAATTTGCAGAGAATGTCTCCAAAGATATCGTTTGTACAAAGTTATGCGGTTGATGATTTTGATACGGATAATATGCGAATGATGTATACATTCGGAGAATATGTCCGTACTCCGGGTGTGATTCATGCGGATGAGATACTGGTACAATCGGAAAGAATGAAAGTCGATTTTGAAGAAATATTGACGGAAATGTCCGGAGAGGACATGAGAATGTACTGGAGAGAAAAGATTAAAAGCATCAACAATATTTTTGAGGTTCAAAGAGATAAACAAAGCGATAAAAACAGATGCGAAAACAGAGTTTTCATATATATCAATACCAGTCAATTATTCTCGCTGAAAACAAAAAAAATCAAACAGGTTGACAGTGTAATAAAAGAACTGTATGGATTTAAAACGGATATCTGTTATGAAGAGGCGATAGACAAATACTTGAAAGATATAGATCTGGCGACTTACGATTCTTTTAGAAAATACTTAGAGCAATTGACAAAGCAAAAGGATATAAGAACGATAAAACTCGAAGAGGTTGACCCGCAAAAATACACTGCGTATATAGGAGACAGGGGATTTTGGGTAAACGAATTCTCCCGTGAAGGGAAAAAAGTCCGATTATTTGAAATAGAACCGAGTGATGAAACTCTTTTCGGTGTTTTCAATTATGCGAAATAAGAGGTTTCCGGTATGAATATCCTTTACTATTTTTGGAATGAAAACAGCAAAGATGACTGTGTCGAATGTCTGAAAAAACAAGGTCATAATGTAAAAGTATGGGAAAAGAAATTTAGAAATTATAATTCTGATTCTGACTTTTCGGAGTCTCTTATTTCGGAAATTAAAAAGTTTTCTGTGGACTGTGTTTTTTCTTTCGATTATTTTCCGCTATTATCTCAGGGAGCACAGGAAGAAGGCGTTCCGTATGTTTCTTGGGTTTATGACTGCCCGCACTATACTCTTGAATCGGAAACCCTGTCTAATGAATGCAATAACGTTTTTTTGTTTGACTATGCATTATACGATATGTACAGAACACAAGGATTTAAAACGGTTTATTATATGCCGCTGCCGGTAAATGTACAACGATTGAAGAAAATCGGCTCAAAACGCTTAGTCAACGGACATGCGGTATACCGACATGATATTTCTTTTGTGGGATCGCTTTATAATGACGAACACAATTATTTTGATCAAATAAATGTTCTTCCCGATCATTTAAAAGGGTATCTTGATTCAATAATCGGTGTTCAGGAAAAAATATACGGGATGGATTTAATCGGGGAACTGGTAACCGATGAAATGTGTGAAGAAATCGGAAAATATGTAAAGGTTTCTCTGGGCGAAGGGTTCAGAGACAATAGAAATAATATTTTAAGAGATATAATCAGGAAGAAGGTTACCGTTAACGAGAGAAAGACTCTATTAAGTTTGTTGGGAAACAATTACAGTGTGGCTTTATACTCGGGAGTTAATCCTCCTAAAGGGATGAATGTAGAGTATTTTGGAACGGTTGATTATTTAAAAGAAATGCCGAATGTTTTTTTGGAAAGTAAGATTAATTTAAATGTTTCGCTGAGAAATATTTTATCGGGAATTCCTCTTAGGGTGGTTGATATTCTCGGGGCAGGCGGATTTTGCATGACTAATTACCAACTCGAACTGGAAGAGTATTTTGAAAACGGGAAAGAATTGGTATGGTTTGACAGTCGCGAAGATATGTTGGATAAAACAGAGTATTACCTGAAACATGATTCCGAGAGAGAAAAAATAGCTCTATATGGAAATCGTGCGGCTGAAGAAATATTCTCATATGAAGTTTTATTACGGAAGATTATGGAACGTGTTTAACTTAGAAAATAAAGGGGGATAAAATGGATAATTTAAACCAATTGGATGAAGCAAAAAGAATCAGAGAGGAAGCGGCTGCCAAAATCGAACTGTCGGAAGATTTGACGAACAGAGATTTGGGAAGAAAGAAACATAGATGCAAAGTGTGCGGTTGCGAAGGTATGTATAAAACATTCCTGGCAAGGGAAATGATGCAAAAAAAGAAAGATGAATTCGAATATTTCGAATGCGAAGAATGCGGATGTCTGCAGATAGCGGAAATTCCCGATAATCTTGGAGACTATTACGGCGAGGGGTATTACAGTTTTTCGTTGCCGGAGGATCCGAACAGGCAATATTCTTCTTCGGCAGTAAACTTTGACAAGATTCTTGATGTAGGTTGCGGAAGCGGGGTATGGCTTGTGAAGCTTGCCGAATTGGGGTATGCGAACCTTTTTGGGTGTGATCCGTTTTTAAATAAAGATTTAAGGCAAGGTGACAGGGTTTATATAAGAAAATGCACAATCCATGAAGTGGAGGGCGACGGAACATTTAAAATGGTTCATATGGGCGATTCATTTGAACATATGACTGATCCCCTTGAGGCTTTACAAAGCGCAGAAAGATTAATAAGTGATAACGGGTGTATCGTAATGGACATACCTACATATCCCAATATAGCCTTTGATATGTTTCAAACGCATTGGTATCAGTTGGATGCCCCAAGACACATATTCCTTCATTCCAGAAAAAGTATTGAATATCTTGCCGATAAAGCGGGATTGAAGGTTGCGGAGTTCAAATACAATTCCAACAATTCACAGATAATAAAAAGTTTCTTTTATAAGAACGGGGTGTCATTTTTTGAGATTACGCCGGAACTTGTCGGAAGGTATTTTACTGTAGAAGACATTGAATCCATTAATACAAACTGCGAAGAATGCAATAGGAACGGATATGGGGATCATATGGAAGTGTTATTGGTAAAAAAGAAGATAATTCCTTAAAACTAAAACTTAAGCAATTGCATAACGCGGTCTTCGTATGAAAAATACGAGGCCGCTTTTTCTTTTCCGGACAAGGAGATATTAGTTAAGAGACTAGTATTTTTGAGGTAAAAATCTGCTTTAATCATAGCATCTTCTAGACTTTCATACATAATTACATCTTTACCGTCAACGAAATACTCTGCCAATTCATCTTGGTAATTTGAAAATAATACACCGCCAGAGCCAAGTATATCCAGAGCACGAAGAGGTATGCCTGACGAGATACTTCTGAGAGTGGGACATAGATTTAATGTGCTGTTTCTAAATACTGCAATCATGTCAGAGAAGTATTTTACAGGACCGTGCATTTTTATGTCGGGTGATAAAGAATAATTATCTGCAGTGTAGAAATGGACATCGTGAGATTCTGCAAGTGTTTCTAGTAGTAATTGTCTTTCAACATGTGTGATCTGAGAATTGATAGCATATGCTAATCCTCTTTTGTTCAACTTCATATTAGTTGAGCCATACTTAGCATAGCTGGAATTAAGTGAATCAATAACTTCATCAGGGATAGAGTTCTCAACAAAGTTAAATCCATAGATTCTAAATTGAGCCTGAAATAATCCTTCGACATACCCTTTTACATAATCATCTGCGCACATCATCAAGTTATCTAGAGGAGAATCGTATATTTTTCCTACAAATGAAATATCCGCTTTGTATTTTTTATTGGTTTCATTAGAAAAACTAAGCTTATTGAGTCTATCAACGTTTATAGCCAGGGGAAGATGATGAACATTGGAAAAACCTCTCTTGTTGAAACTTTCAACTTCTGCACGATCAAAAAGATAGATAAGGTTAGTATCCATATCGAAATAATCAGTCAATTGTTCTGCAAGAGGAGAATCATATGACCATGATACATAGGGAGTATGATGTTCATTAGCGGCTTTTGCTAACAGAGGGAAAAAGTTGATACTCAAGATTGCATCATAATTATTTCTTGATAACTGGAGATTAATTCGCTCGCTAAAAAAATCATCTTCAAATCTATTATTGAAGAAGTAGTACATTTCATCGACAGTATGTCCGCATTTTAGTATTGCTTCCTTTGTATCTTGGAAAGTATAACTTCCCATGTCAAACATTAGTATATGCATAAACTAACCTCGTTCGCTATAATCTTCAAACATGAAGAGGTTAATACTCTTCAAATTTTGAATGTACTTTTCGTTGGGAAGATTTCTTTTTTTGATAAAGTGAAATTGACGGCAATCAATAAGGTTATATAAAAGTGAATCAGTTAGTGTACATAATTCAAAGCCTGCAAGGTTATAAGATACTAGTAAATCAGGGGATTCCTTTTGGACGAATTTTTCTAACTGGTTTCTGTGAACAGAATCCGAAGTATCCATAAAGCAAATGGTTGCAGAGTCATCCTTGCTTATCAAAGTTTCAATCTGATTCCTTAGATTTGTTCCAAGATCTTCTATAATCGTTTTGCTGCCATTATTGTAGGCAACAAAAATATCATT